>JABAOF010001466.1_pt1 | contig 280711 bp, 270 predicted proteins | sample 7062171 | NCBI WGS metagenome assembly JABAOF01 (sample SAMN14538628, study PRJNA623070) | marine sediment metagenome | biome: marine biome [ENVO:00000428]; feature: marine pelagic biome [ENVO:01000023]; material: deep marine sediment [ENVO:00002113] | place: India: Gulf of Khambhat ... | reverse complement strand
GCCGGCTCCCGCGCCGGCCGCCACCCAGGCGCGCCCGCCGGCACCCGTGGTGCGCGAGCGCCCGCGTGCGCCGATCCGTCCGTCCAAGGTGCCGGTGGCGCCGCGTCCCAAACCGGCAGCGGCGCCCGCGCCAGCCGGGCCCGCCGCGGCGGCTCCGGCCCCCGTGCCGGCCACGGGTGCCACCGGCGCAGCCCCTTCTGCGCCGGCCGGTGCACCGCGCCTGAGGCTCGACCCGCCCGACCTGAGCGCCGGCACCTCGCCCAACGCGGCCCCGGACGCCGCAGCGCCCGCTGCAGCACCGGCCGAACCGAGCCCGCTGGAGGCCGCGCTGTCGCTGGCCAATGAGGAGTCGCGCCGCAACGCCGAGCGCCTGGCCGCGCTGGAGTCGGAGATGGCGCGCTTCCGCGAGGCCCAGCAGCGCGATCAGGCGCGTGTGGCCGAGCTGAGCGCGCAACTGGCGCTGGCGCAGGAGCAGCGCTATTCGAACTGGCTGGTCTTTCTGCTGGGCGGCCTGTTGCTGGTGTCCCTGGCGGCTCTGGTCGCGCTGATGCGCCGCCAGCGCCGCGATGCGGCCATTGCCTCGGACGCCTCGCGCGCCTGGTGGAACGGGCCCGACGGGGAGGGCGAGGCCCCCCGCGCCTCGCGCCGCGCACCGCTGGAACCCAGTGCACCGGTGCCGCTGAATTCGGTCGACGTGGACCTGGACGTGGACTCCACGCCCGCGCCCCTGGCGCCGGCCAGCCGCCGCGCGCCCACCTTCGGGAGCACCCTGCCGCCCCAGGAGCGCCGCGATTTCGCCCCGAGCGCGCTGGGCGGCTCGCGTTCCGTGGCAGCCGAAGAGCTCTTCGACATCCAGCAGCAGGCCGACTTCTTCGTCTCTCTCGGGGAGGACGACCAGGCCATCAATGTGCTGCGCAACCACCTGGCCGAGAGCCACGAGCCCAGCCCGCTGGCCTACCTCGACCTGTTCCGCCTGTACCACCGCCTGGGGCGCCGTGCCGAGTACGAAGCCTTGCGCGAGGAGTTCAACACCGTGTTCAACGCCGGCGCGCCGGCGTTCGATCGCTACGCCGACAGCGGCCGGGGCCTGGACGCCTACGAATCGGCCTTCGGGCGCATCCAGGCGCTGTGGCCGCAGCCGCGCGTGCTCGACCTCATCGAGCGCAGCCTGTTCCGCGACGCGGACGAAGGCGATACCGAGGTGTTCGACCTGGAGGCCTACCGCGAGCTGCTGATGCTGCACGCGATCGCCAAGGACATCGTGCAGCGCGAGTCCGCCACCTTGCCGCCGCAGGAATTCCGCAACACGTCCATGCAGCCGCTCAAGGCGGTGTCGCGCAATGCGCCACTCACCCCCGGCGAGGACCCGCAGCGGCGCACGGTGCCCATGGACCTGCACGTGATCCCGCCCGCATCGGCCCGCCAGTCGCTCGACGTGAACCTGGAGGACATGGAGGCCGAGTCGCAGTTCGAGGCTTCGCTGCCGGAGGTGGACGTGCCGGTGGAGCCCACGGCAGGGCGCAGCGGCATCCTGCGAAGCGGCGAGAGCAGCCTGATCGATTTCGAGATCGTGGACAACGACCCGCGCCCCGAGGAGCCGCGCAAGCCGCGCGGCGGGGACGACGAAGAACCGCGTTGACGGCGCCGGGTGCGCCGTCGATCAGCGGCGCACCTGCAAGGCACCCGGGTTGACGATGTTCGTCGGGGTGCCCTTGATGAAATTCACCACGTTGTCGAAGGCCGCACTGAAGTACATCTCGTAGCTGTCCTGCTCCACGTAGCCGATGTGTGGCGTGCAGATGCAGTTCTCCAGTCGCAGCAGCGCGTGGCCCTGCAGGATGGGCTCGGACTCGAACACGTCAACCGCCGCCATGCCCGGGCGCCCGCGGTTGAGCGCGGTGATCAGGGCGTCTGGCTCGATGAGTTCGGCGCGGGAGGTATTCACCAGCAGCGAGGTGGGCTTCATGCGCAGCAGGTCGTCGAGCTTGACGCAGCCCAGGCTGCGCTCGCCCAGCCGCAGGTGCAGGCTCAACACGTCGCAGCATTCGAAAAAGCCTTCCTTGGAGGTGGCGACGTCGTAGCCGTCGTCCGCGGCGCGCGCGCGCGCTTCGTCCGAGCCCCACACCACCACCCGCATGCCGAAGGCGCGGCCATAGCCGGCGACGAGCTGGCCGATGCGGCCGTAGCTCCATACGCCCAGGGTCTTGTCGCGCAACACCATGCCCAGGCCGAAGTTGGGCGGCATGGCGAGGGACTTCAGCCCCGACTGCTGCCAGGCGCCGTGCTTGAGGTTGGAGACGTACTGCGGGATGCGGCGCATGGCCGCGAGCACCAGCGCCCAGGTGAGCTCGGCCGTGGAGACCGGCGAGCCCACGCCCTCGGCCACGGCGATGCCGCGCTCGGTGCAGGCGGCCACGTCCACGTGGCTGCCGACGCGCCCGGTCTGCGCGATGAGCTTGAGGCGCGGCAGCTTCTCGATGAGCTGGCGGGTGATGGGCGTGCGTTCGCGGATCAGCACGAGCACGTCGGCGTCGCGCAGGCGGACGGAGAGTTGCCCAACACCTTTGACGGTGTTGGTGAAGACCTTGGCGGGGTAGGGCTCGAGCTTCTCGGCGCAATGCAGCTTGCGCACGGCGTCCTGGTAGTCGTCGAGGATCACGATGTTCATGCCGCCTATTGTGCCCGGCGCCCCTGTAACGCCTTGTGGGCGCCAGGTGGCGTTCGGTGGCGGCCGGCCGCGGCGCGCGGCCTGGTTCAGGCCATTTGTCGTCGGAGCCTGGCGGGCGCTGCCTCGTCTTGCGCGGCCAGGCGGTCGAGCTCGCGGCAAACGTCGTCGATGCGGCCGGCGAGGGCGACACGCCCATCGTGGGCAAGCGGGCCGTTGGCGGCCGAACGCCCCAGCCAGCCCGCGCGGGCGAAGCGGCGCACGGCGGGAGTGGCAGACGCGGCGCTGGCGCGGGTCGGCGCGGACGCGCGGGTGCGCGGTTCGGGCAGCCAGCAGTCGATCAGTTGAAGCGGCTTGCGCCAGCTGTTCGATGCGAAGGAGTGGAAGAGCAGTCCCATGCGAAACACCTCGTGAAGGGGTTGAACACAGGCAGGATTGATCTGGAATGCCGTCGCTGCGGGGTTTCGTGCCCGGCCCGGGGCCGGTGGCACGCAACGCCCGCCACCCGCAGTGGCGGCGCCGACCCGGAGGTCAGTTCTGGAAGTTGTTGCGGATCAGGCCCACGGCCAGGCCCTCGATTTCGAAGGGCTCGCCGGGCTCGACCACGATGGTGGGGTAGTCGGGGTTTTCGGCGTGCAGCTCGATGTGGTCGCGTTGGCGCTGGTAGCGCTTGACGGTGACGTCATCGCCCAGACGGGCCACCACGATCTGGCCGTTACGGGCCTCGCGGGTGGAGGCAACGGCGAGCAGGTCGCCGTCGAGGATGCCGGCGTCGCGCATGGACATGCCGCGCACGCGCAACAGGTAGTCGGGGGTGCGCTGGAAAAGGCCGGGTTCGACGCTGTAGGTCTGGTCCACGTGTTCCTGCGCGAGGATGGGCGAGCCCGCCGCGACGCGGCCGATGAGGGGCAGCACCAGCTGCGCCAGGCCCGGCAGGGGCAGGGTGAGCTGGTTGTCGCGGTGGATACTCTGCAGATCGGCCCGGCGCAGACGGATGCCGCGCGAGGTGCCGCTGACGAGTTCGATGACGCCCTTGCGCGCCAGGGCCTGCAGGTGTTCCTCGGCCGCGTTGGCGGACTTGAAGCCCAGTTCGGCCGCGATCTCGGCCCGCGTGGGCGGTGCGCCGGTGCGCGCGATGGCGGTCTGGATGAGCGCCAGGATCTGCTGCTGGCGGGCGGTGAGCTTGGGAGCGGGTGAGTCGAGCATGGAACCTCGCATCAAGGGCTGGTGGGCCGGGCGCCGGACACTGTTCGGGTATCCAGTATCTGTATTTTTAACCAGTTGATCGGAGAACGCAAGTGGGCAAGGCGACACAGGCCGCGCGCATCGTGGTGTTGGGCATGGGCGGGACCATTGCCGGCCGGGCCGCGCGCGCGGGCGACAACGTGGGCTATGACGCCGGCGCGGTGCCGGTGGAAGACCTGGCGGCCGGCCTGCCGGCGCTGCACGGGCGGGACATCGCCTTCGAGCAGGTCGCGCAGATCAACAGCAAGGACATGCGGCTGGCCGACCTGCAGCGCCTGGTGGATCGCGCGGGGGCGCACCTGGCCGATCCTGCGGTGCAAGGGGTGGTCGTCACGCATGGCACCGACACCATCGAGGAAACCGCCTACCTGCTGCAGACCCTGCTGGCGCCGGCCAAACCGCTGGTGTTGACTTGTGCCATGCGCCCGGCCACGGCGGTGTCGCCCGATGGGCCCCAGAACCTCAGCGACGCGGTGGCGGTGGCCACCGAGCCGGGTGCGCGCGGCGTGGTGGTGGTGTGCGCAGGGCGCGTGCACGGGCCCCTGGAGGTGGCCAAGCAGCACCCCTACCGCACCGACCCTTTCGACTCCGGCGATGCCGGGGTGATCGCGCAGGTGGAGGAGGGCCGTGTGCGGCGCTTTCGCGACTGGCCCATGGCGGCGCGCCACACCGGGCGCATCGAGGCCTTTCTGCGCGCCGGCGCCATGCCGCGCGTGGCCTGGCTCAGCAGCCACGCCGACGCGCAGGCCTGGCCGGTGCGCGCACTGCTCGCCGCGCCGCCGCAACAGCGGGTGCAGGGCATCGTGGTGTCGGGCACGGGCAATGCGTCGCTGCACGCCGAGCTGGACGCCGCGCTGCGCGAGGCCGTGGCCGCGGGCGTGCGCGTGGTCATCGCCAACCGCAACGGGGCGCCGCCGGTGCCGTACCCGCAGCAGCCGTTCGCCGACATCGACGGCCTGTCCCCGCCGAAGGCGCGCTGGGCGCTGGCGCTGGACCTGCTGGAGGGCTGAGCGTGTTCGCCGCGCTGGGCTCGCACCCCTGGGCCTACCCCATGCTGGAGGTGGTGCACATCGTGGGCATTGCCTTGCTGCTGGGCAACCTGCTGGTGCTGGAGGCGCGGGTGTTCGGGCTGGGCGCGGCGCTGCCGGTGCAGCCGCTGGCGCGCTTGAGCCTGGGCCTGGCCGTCTCGGGCTTCGGCCTCGCGGCCGCCAGCGGCTTGACGATGTTTGCCACCATGCCCTCGGAACTGTTGGCCAACCGGGTATTCACAGCGAAGATGGCGCTGATCGCGCTGGCCGCTTGCAATGCCGTCTGGTTCCACCGCCGGCGGTCGCTGCAGCGCCTGGACGGCACCGCGCGCGCGCTGATGGCGCTGTCGACCTTGCTGTGGTTGTTGGTGATCACCTGTGGCCGCTGGATCGGCTACGTCTGAAGGAGGTACCCCGATGGACAGACGAACCCTGTTGCAGGCCGGCGCCCTGGCGCTGGGCGGCGTGGCCGGCGCGGCGCGCGCGCACCATGGCTGGAGCAGCTTCGACCAGAACCGCCCGATTTACCTGGAGGGCAGGGCCGTGGAAGTGGCCTGGCGCAACCCGCACGCCGAACTGGTGCTGGAGGTGCCAGAGAACCTGGCCGTGCCCGCGGGCCTGGCGCAGCGGCCGGTGCCGGCGCAGTCGGCCTCGGTGGATGGCGCCGCGCTGTTGGCGCGCGCCACGGTGCCAAAGCGCAAGGACCGGCGCTGGGAGATCGAGCTCGCGCCCATCTTCCGCATGAACCAGTGGCAGGTGCCTGAGCTGAAGGTGGGCGACACGGTGTCGATGGTCGGCTTCACCTTCGAAGGCGAACGCGGCGAGCCGGTGCTGCGCGTGGAGTACCTGTTCATCGGGGACAAGACCTACGGGCTGCGGTCGAGTCCGGCGTGAGTGGGTGGAACTCGCAGGCTTGAGCCTTTCTTGAGCGTGAGGGAAAGGTCAGGGACTGGGTGGCTGGGTGAGGCACTGATGGGCGTGGGGCATGCGCCTCACCCCGCCCGGAGCACGGGACCCATGGCTCTTTGCCTTATCGAACAAGCTTTCCCCCATGAACAGTTCAGGGAAACTTTCCCCGAAGTCCCACAGCGCGCAATACGTCAACTCAGGAAGGTCTCTGCCAGCCATTCCCACGATGGATGGTCGCTCCTCTGTCAGGACAGCGCACGAGTTCAGCGACGAGAGCGCCACGCAGGAGCTGCAGGCCGAGTCGTCCAATTTGAGCTATTCGCCCGGAGACGAGAGCGACCGCAGTGACGGCGCCTCCAGCCGCCTCTCGATCCACCTTGAAAAGTGCTCGGTCGAATTCGCCGAGACCTTCACAACCGACGATCCCCTGCCTCGGGCCCCTTCGACATCGCCAAAATCACCGAACGAAGACCTGGATCTGCTGGAGTTCCTGGCGGAGTTGACGCCACGGGCCTCTCCCAAGCCCAAGGTGACGCCTTCGCTCCCGACGGTCCCTGAACTACCGTCTGAAGCACCCAAAACCCGGCAGAGCCATGTGCGAAACCGCTTCGCGAGTCAAAAGACGCAGAAGAGACCGGAGCTGACTCCGCTGCGCCTGCCGTTGCCGTCGACGGAGGAGACCACGACGACTTCGTCGCAGGAGTCGTCGTCACCCAGGTTGTTCGTTCCCAGTTCGCCGCGCCACTCGACCACGAACTCCACGTCGCGTGTTGGCTATCTCCGGGGCACACCGCGGTCTCACAAGGGGGCGACGGCGCATCGCCGCAGCGAATCCCAGGGGGGTGAGAAGTCAGGGAGGATCGAAACGCCGGGATCGGAGCGGAACGTGCGCCCCAGCGGGCGGCGGACGCTGGACAAGACGGCGACGAGGCGAAACATACCGCGGGGGGCGAAGGAAGAAAAAACGACCGTTGACGAAGTGGCGCGCTTGGAGGAGGACTTGAAAGAGCTGGAGCGCCTGGCCGACGAAATCGACCTCATCACCCGTGCTGGTGCCCGGCCTCTGCCGACGTCGACGTCGACCACGCAGGACGTGTTGAACCCGGAGAAGCCCCCCGCGAAAGACTAGGGCCGAATCCACACAAAAACGCCCCGTCAAGCGGGGCGTTTTGGCGGAAGGCCTCGACGCGAGGCGCCGTCCCTCGTTCAGGACCCCAGCGCCTGCAGCGCGCGCGCGGTGATCTCTTCCACGCCACCCAGGCCGCTGATGGCGCGGTACTTGGGCGCGGCGTGCGGCTCGGCCTTGGCCCACTGGCTGTAGTAGTCCACCAGCGGGCGGGTCTGCGCGCTGTAGACCTCCAGGCGCTTTTTCACCGTGTCTTCCTTGTCGTCGTCTCGCTGGATCAGCGGTTCGCCGGTCACGTCGTCCTTGCCGTCCACCTTGGGCGGGTTGAACTTGACGTGGTAGGTGCGGCCCGAGGCGGGGTGCGAGCGGCGACCGCTCATGCGCTCGATGATGGCGTCGAAGGGCACGTCGATCTCGAGCACGTAGTCGAGCTTCACGTTGGCGGCCTTCATGGCGTCGGCCTGCGGAATGGTGCGCGGGAAGCCGTCGAAGAGGAAACCATTGGCGCAGTCGGGCTGGGCGATGCGCTCTTTCACGAGGTTGATGATGAGCTCGTCGCTCACGAGGGCGCCGGCTTCCATGACGGCCTTGGCCTGCAGGCCCAGCGGCGTGCCAGCCTTGACGGCGGCGCGCAGCATGTCGCCCGTGGAGATCTGGGGAATGCCGAACTTCTGGCAGATGAACGCGGCCTGCGTCCCCTTGCCGGCCCCCGGTGGACCCAACAGAATCAATCTCATCGCTTTCCTTTTCAGAGTTTCAATGGCGTCGCCGCTGTCTCCTCATGCGGCGGCCCCAGGGCGTGCCCGCCGGGGGTAACCGCGGGAGGATAGCATGCGGTCCCCTGACAGAGCCTTACGCCGCACCAGGGAGGTGCGCGGACCACGACCCGCGCAGCGGCGCACGAGGCGCAGCGCTTCAGGCCGCGCTGATCAAGGCGCGCACGCGCTCCAGGTCTTGCGGTGTGTCGACCCCCGGGCCCGGCGCGAGCGCGGTGAGATGCACCGCGATGCGCTCGCCGTGCCACAGCGCGCGCAGCTGTTCGAGCGACTCCAGCCGCTCCGTAGGGGCAGGGGGCAGGGTCGGAAAGCGCCGCAGGAAAGCCGCCCGGTAGGCGTAGATGCCGATGTGGCGCAGCGGCGCGGGCGAGGGCAGTTCCCCGCGCGCCATGCCGTCGCGCCACCAGGGAATGGGCGCGCGGCTGAAGTACGCGGCCGTGCCTCGCGCGTCGGTCACGACCTTCACCACGTTGGGGTCGACCCAATCCTCGCGCCGGTGGATGGCGTGCGCGGCGGTGCTCATGGCGCAGTCGGGGCGGGCCTGCAGCTCGGCCGCCACGGCGTCGATCAGCGCCGGCTCGATCAGGGGCTCGTCGCCCTGCACGTTGACCACGATGTGATCGTCGGCCAGGCCCAGGGCGGTGCAGGCCTCGGCCAGGCGGTCGCTGCCGCTGGGGTGGTCGGCGCGTGTGGCCAGCGCGGCCACGCCGTGCCGCAAGCAAGCCTGCAGGATGCGGTCGTCGTCGGCCGCGACGACGCAGCGCGTGGCGCCGCTCAGCGCCGCGCGGCGCGCCACGCGCACCACCATCGGCAGGCCGGCGATGTCGGCCAGGGGTTTGTCCGGCAGGCGGCTGGAGGCCAGGCGCGCCGGGATGAGCACCGTGAAGCCAGCCACCGTCAGTCCTGCGGTGTGGCGGGCCTGGGTGGGCGGGCAGCTTCCTCTTCGCTCAGGGGCCGCGCCTCGTGCTCCAGCAGCACGGGGATGCCGTCGCGGATGGGGTAGGCCAGGCGCGCGCTGCGCGAGAGCAGTTCCTGGCGCTCGCGGTCGAGCAGGAGCGGGCCCTTGGTGACGGGGCACACCAGCAGTTCGAGGAGTTTGGAATCCATGCGGCGATGATAGGCGCGAGCGGGTGGGCTCAGGCGCGCGGCGGGCCCAGCCGCTCATCGACGGCAGCGAAGAACGCCGGGTCGATGTCGAGCACCAGCGGCACGGCCCAAAGGTTCGGGCGCGGGGTGCCGGCGAATTTCACCAGGTCCTTCTCGGTGCACAGCACAGGCCCCGTCGCGCGGTCCACCGCCTGGGCGAGGGTGTGGGCGTCGGCGTGATCGCCCAAGGCGACCGAGGCCGCCAGCCGCAGGCCGCGCCCGCGCAGCATGCCGAAGAAGGCGTCGGGCCGCGCGATGCCGGCCAAGGCCGTGACAGGCTGGTCCGCGAGCGAGGCCAGCGCCACGCGTTCGCCCTGAGCGTTTACCGCGTGCGCGGCCAGCGAGCGGCGCGCCAGGAACGAGGGCAGGTGGCCGGGCAATGCGGCTGGCGGTGGCGCGCCTTCGGGCGCTTGCTGCAGCACGAGTTGCGGTGCGCGCGGCGCATCGGCGCAGGGCCAGGGCTCGCGCAGCAGGCCCGCCGGCAGCAGCCAGCCATTGCCCAGGCCGCGCTCGTCGAACACGGCCACGCGCAGGTCGCTGGCCAGCGACCAGTGCTGCAAGCCATCGTCGCAGACGATGAGGTTCACGTCGGGGTGGGCGCGCAGCAGGGCCGCCGCCGCGTCGGCGCGCGAGCGGCCGACCCACACCGGCACGCCGCTCGCGCGGCAGATCAGCAGCGGTTCGTCGCCGGCCTGCGCCGGGTCGGTGTCGGTGTGCACGGCGCGGGGCGATGCGTCGGTGCGTCCGTGCCCGCGCGAGACCACGCCCGGGCGCCAGCCGCGCGCCTTCAGGTGCTCCACCAGCGCGATCGTGGTCGGGGTCTTGCCCGCGCCGCCCACGACCACGTTGCCCACGACGACCACGGGCACCGGCAGGTGCGTGGCCTGGCGCCGGCCCGATTGGTACGCGGTTCGGCGCGCCGCCAGCAGGGCGCCGTAGAGCCAGGCCAGCGGCAGCAGCAGGCGCGCGGCCAGGCCGCGGCGCAGGCTCAGCGCGCGCCAGCAGGCCTCGACGCGGGCCCGGGCCATGGCCGGTTCAGCGCTTGCGCGCCGGCGCGGCCTTGCCGCTTTGCTGCGTGGCGAAGGTGATCTGCACCAGGCCCGCGCGGCGCGCGGCGTCCATCACGTTGATCACCGCCTGGTGGGCCGCGGCGGCGTCGGCGCTGATCACCACCACGGTGTCCTGCCCGTCCTGCACGCTGGCCTGAAGGGCGCTGGCGATGAGCTCGACGCTGGTGCCTTCGAGCACGGTGCGGTTGACGGCGTAGCGGCCATCGGCGCCCACCGCCACCACGATTTCCTTGGGGTTCTGCTTCGGCGCCTCGGCGTCGGCCGTCGGCAGGTTCACCTGAAGTTCGGTGAACTTGCTGTAGGTCGTCGTGAGCACCAGGAAGATGAGCACGACCAGCAGGATGTCGATGAACGGGATCAGGTTGATCTCGGGCTCATCGCGGTGACCCGTGGAGCGGAAATTCATGGCTTGCGCACGCTCAGCAGGTGGCGCGCGAAGCGCTCGGTAGACACCTCCATGGCCAGCAGGTACTCGTCCACGCGGGCGCGGAAGTAGCGCCAGAAGATCAGCGCCGGGATGGCGATGATGAGGCCGAAGGCGGTGTTGTAGAGCGCGATGGAGATGCCGTGCGCCAACTGCGCGGGGTTGCCGCCGCCGGGCACGATGCCCATGCCATCGCCCGCCTGCGAACCGAAGATCTCGATCATGCCGATGACCGTGCCCAGCAGACCCAGCAGAGGCGCCGCCGAGGCGATGGTGGCCAGCGCGCCCAGGTAGCGCTGCAGCTTGGCCGCGGCCTGGCGGCCCGCGCCTTCCAGGTTGGCGCGCAGGTCCTCGGACGTGGCCTTGGGGTTGGCGTTGAAGGTACGAAAGCCCGTGGCCAGCACCGCGCCGAGCAGCGAGTTCTGTTCGAGCTGGGTCACCACGTCGGGGCCGGGGATGCCGTTGCGCGAGACCATGATGGCTTCGTCGAGCAGCTTGGCCGGCACGATCTTGTTGGCTTTGAGGCTGACGAAGCGCTCGATGACGAGGGCCAGACCGAGCACGGAACACACGATCAGGGGCCAGATCGGCCAACCGGCCGCTTGTATGATGGACAACAACTCAGGGCTCCGGGCTAGGACAACAGCGCCGGATTATGTCCCAGCCCTCTGTGCCACCCCCCTGTTTCAGCCGATGCGCGTGCGCCCTGCGGGACGACCGGAGCCGGCCCGCGACATCCACATCTCCTGTGGACATCTTTGTGAAGAACCCCGAGAACAAGCCTCACGGGCCCAGCATTTCCGCGCGTTTCGACGGATTGATGAAAAATTGGGCAGCACAAAGTGCTTTGGAATCAAGGCACTGCGGCCCAGGCCTTGTGGTGTCGGGCATTGGCGACAACAACCCCAGCATTGGTGCGGCTTGTGGACACATTTGACCCCTTCGAGCCAGCAACGACGCCATCCGGCGCGGGCGATGGCCCATCCGGCGCGCGTTTCTGGGCGGTTGGCGCGCTGGTGCGAGCCGTGGCGGACGCTCTGGCCTCGCGCTTCAACCCGGTGGCGGTCCAGGGCGAGATTTCGGGCTTCTCGCGCGCGGCCAGCGGGCATTGCTACTTCTCGCTGAAGGACGACGCCGGCCAGTTGCGCTGCGCCATGTTCCGCCGCGCGGCCGAGCAGGTGGGTTTTCCGGTGCGCGACGGCCAGCGCGTGCAGGTGCAGGGCCGGCTGGACGTGTACGGCCCGCGCGGCGACCTGCAGCTCATCGTGGAGAACCTGCGCCTGGCGGGGCAGGGCAGCCTGTACGAGCAGTTCCTGCGACTGAAGGCCGCGCTGCAGGCCGAAGGGCTGTTCGACGCCGGGCGCAAGCGGCCGCTGCCGCCGCAGCCCCGGCACATCGGCGTGGTCACCTCGCTGGGCGCTGCGGCGCTGCGCGACGTCGCCACGGCCCTGCGCCGTCGCGTGCCGCACATCGCGGTGACCGTGTTTCCCGCGTCCGTGCAGGGCGCACAGGCGCCGGCCGAGCTGGTGGCGGCGCTGGCCTCGGCGGCCGCGCACCGGGGGCCGCGCGGCGCCTGCGACGTGCTGCTGCTGGTGCGCGGCGGTGGCTCGCTCGAAGACCTCTGGGCGTTCAACGACGCCGCCGTCGTGCGCGCGGTCGCGGCCTCGCCCCTGCCGGTGGTGGTGGGCGTGGGCCACGAGACCGACTTCACGCTGGCCGACTTCGCCGCCGACCTGCGCGCGCCCACGCCCACGGCGGCGGCCGAACTGTGCGCGCCCGAGCGGCGCCAGCGCGAACTCGAGCTCGAGCGCTTGCAGGGCCTGATGCGGCGCGGCGTGGAAAGCGCCATCGACCAGCGCGCGCAGCGGCTCGACCGGCTCTCGGCGCACCTGGGCCGGCCTTCGGCGCGCCTCGCGCGCGCGGCCGAGCAGCTCACGCGCTCGCAAGGTCGCATGCACCAGGCGCTGGATCTCGCGCTGCAGCGCCAGACCTGGCGGCTCGACGAACTGCGATCGCGCCTGCCGCTCGCCGTGCACCGCGGCCTTCACACCAGCGCGCAACGCCTGCAACGCGCCGAGGACTCGCTGGCCCTGCTCGATCCGCGCCTGGTGCTGCAGCGGGGCTACGCCTACCTCACCGACGCCAACGGCCAGGCCGTGACGAGCGTGGCACAGGCTTTGCCGGGAACCGTGGTGCAGGCCACGCTGGCAGACGGCGTGCTGCCCCTGCGCGTGCGCGAATCCGGCACCTGAGGCTTCTCCAGGCCGCAGCTAAAACCCCGCGCGCGGTGCCGTCACCTTCGCTGCCTACAATCCGCCCCGACCCCACCCACAACCCACCAAAAAAGAGGACGCACATGGAACACACCCTGCCCCCGCTGCCCTATGGCCTGGACGACCTGGCCCCCCACTACAGCCGCGAGACGCTGGAGTACCACCACGGCAAGCACCACAACGCCTATGTGGTGAACCTCAACAACCTGCAAAAGGGCACCGAATTCGAAAGCATGGACCTCGAGTCCATCGTCAAGAAATCCAGCGGTGGCATCTACAACAACGCCGCGCAGATCTGGAACCACACCTTCTTCTGGAACTGCATGAAGCCCAATGGCGGCGGCGAGCCCTCGGGCGCGCTGGCCGAGGCCATCAAGGCCAAGTGGGGCAGCTACGCCGCCTTCAAGGAAGCCTTCACCAAGAGCGCCGTGGGCAACTTCGGTTCGGGCTGGACCTGGCTGGTGAAGAAATCCGACGGCTCGGTGGACATCGTCAACACCGGCGCTGCCGGCACGCCGCTGACCACCGCCGACAAGGCCCTGCTGACCGTGGACGTGTGGGAACACGCCTACTACATCGACTACCGCAACGCGCGCCCCAAGTTCGTCGAGACCTTCCTCGACAAGCTGGTGAACTGGTCCTTCGCCGAGAAGAACTTCGCCTGATTTGCGTGCGGATCCACCAGGGCTCGAAGGGCAACCTTCGGGCCCTTTTTGCTTTTCGGGCGCCCGGTCGGGAAGAAATTTCTTCGTCTCGGTTTTGTATTGTGGGAGTACGGTCCCAGAATCGACGGTTTGGCCAGCGCCGCCAAAGCACAATCGCGGGGATACCGATGACCCGTATCCGCGCGGAAGCCAACAACCCTGGAGATAAGCCATGAGCAGCAGCCAGCAACCCACCATCATCTACACCCTGACGGACGAGGCGCCCCTGCTGGCCACCGCGTCGTTCCTGCCGATCATCCGCAGCTTCGCCGCGCCGGCGGGCATCAACATCGAGACCGCCGACATCTCGGTGGCCGGGCGCATCCTGGGCCAGTTCCCCGAATACCTGAGCGAAGAGCAGCGCGTGCCCGACACCCTGAGCGCGCTGGGCAAGCTCACGCTCAAGCCCGAGGCCAACATCATCAAGCTGCCCAACATCAGCGCCTCGGTGGCCCAGCTCAAGGCGGCCATCAAGGAACTGCAGGACAAGGGCTACAAGATTCCCGACTTCCCCGAGAACCCGAAGACGGACGAAGAGAAGGAGATCCGCGCGCGCTACAACAAGTGCACCGGCAGCGCGGTGAACCCCGTGCTGCGCGAAGGCAACTCCGACCGCCGCGCGCCCAAGGCGGTGAAGGAATACGCCCGCAAGAACCCGCACAGCATGGCCGAGTGGAGCCAGGCCTCGCGCTCGCACGTGTCCCACATGCACCACGGCGACTTCTACCACGGTGAGAAGTCCATGACGCTGGACCGCGCGCGCGACGTGAAGATGGAGCTCATCACCAAGAGCGGCAAGACCATCGTGCTCAAGCCCAAGGTCTCTCTGCTGGACCGCGAGGTGATCGACTCCATGTTCATGAGCAAGAAGGCCCTGCTGGCCTTCTACGAGAAGGAGATCGAGGACGCGCACAAGACCGGCGTGATGTTCTCGCTGCACGTGAAGGCCACCATGATGAAGGTCTCGCACCCCATCGTGTTCGGCCACTGCGTGAAGATCTTCTACAAGGAAGCCTTCGAGAAGCACGGCAAGCTGTTCGACGAACTGGGCGTGAACGTCAACAACGGCATGGTCGATCTCTACACCAAGATCGCCACGCTGCCGCAGAGCAAGCAGGAAGAGATCAAGCGCGACCTGCACGCCTGCCAGGAGCACCGCCCCGAGCTCGCCATGGTCGATTCGGCCAAGGGCATCACCAACTTCCACTCGCCCAACGACGTGATCGTGGACGCCTCCATGCCCGCGATGATCCGCGCCGGCGGCAAGATGTACGGGGCCGACGGCCGCCTGAAGGAAGTCAAGGCCGTGATGCCGGAGAGCACCTTCGCCCGCATCTACCAGGAGATCATCAACTTCTGCAAATGGCACGGCGCCTTCGACCCGCGCACCATGGGCACCGTGCCCAACGTGGGCCTGATGGCGCAGCAGGCCGAGGAATACGGCTCGCACGACAAGACCTTCGAGATCCCCGAAGACGGCGTGGCCAACATCACCGACCTGGACACGGGCGAGGTGCTGATGAGCCAGAACGTGGAGCAGGGCGACATCTGGCGCATGTGCCAGGTCAAGGACGCCGCCATCCGCGACTGGGTGAAGCTGGCCGTGAACCGCGCGCGCAACTCCGGCATGCCGGTGGTGTTCTGGCTCGACCAGTACCGCCCGCACGAGGCGCAGCTGATCACCAAGGTCAAGATGTACCTGCACGAGCACAACACGGCCGGCCTGGACATCCAGATCATGAGCCAGGTGCGCGCCATGCGTTACACCCTGGAGCGCGTGATCCGCGGCCTGGACACCATCAGCGCCACCGGCAACATCCTGCGCGACTACCTCACCGACCTGTTCCCCATCATGGAACTGGGCACCAGCGCCAAGATGCTGTCCATCGTGCCCCTGATGGCCGGCGGCGGCATGTACGAAACCGGTGCCGGCGGCTCGGCGCCCAAGCACGTGCAGCAGCTGGTCGAGGAAAACCACCTGCGCTGGGATTCGCTGGGTGAGTTCCTGGCCCTGGCCGTGAGCTTCGAGGACTTGGGGCTGAAGAACAACAACCCGCGCGCCAAGCTGCTGGCCAAGACCCTGGACGCGGCCACCGGCCAACTGCTGGACAACAACAAGAACCCCAATCCCAAGACCGGCCAGCTCGACAACCGCGGCAGCCAGTTCTACCTGGCGATGTACTGGGCGCAGGCCCTGGCCGCTCAGACCGAGGACAAGGAACTGGCCGACAAGTTCGCTCCCCTGGCCAAGGCCCTGGCGGACAACGAGCAGGCCATCGTCAAGGAACTCACCGACATCCAGGGCAAGGCGGTGGACATCGGCGGCTACTACAAGCCCGACTTCAAGAAACTGGAAACCGTGATGCGCCCCAGCGCCACCTTCAACAAGGTGCTGGATTCGCTGAAGGCCTGATCGGGCGCTTCAGGAAAAAAGCCACCGGTGACGGTGGCTTTTTCATTTGCCGAAGGGCGGCCCGCTCAGCCGTGCCCCGGCCTTGATGCCGCGTTTGGCGAACCAGCCCTGGTGCATCTCCAGCACGTAGCGCACCGGCCTGGCGGAGCAGTGCGAGTCCAGGCTCTGCGGCTGCATGTCCGCCAGGTTCACGATGGTGCCGTCGTCGGCCACGAAGGCGGCCGTCAGCGGCAGCAGCGTGTTCTTCATCCAGAAGCACTGCGTGGCGGGCTGCTCGAACACGAACAGCATGCCCTCGTTCTCGGGCATTTCGCGGCGGAACATCAGGCCGACCGTGCGCGACGATGGTGTGTCGGCCACCTGGGCGTGGATGAGGCGCATGCCGGCCGACAGCGTGGTGCGTGGCAGGTTCAGCTGCGGGCCGTCCTGGGACCAGGCCGGGCCCGAGGCCAGCAGGCCCAGGCACAGCAGTGGGGTGAAGAGGGCTTTCATTCGGCGTGTGCGTGTCGATGGAGGCGGGCTGGCATTGTCTGCCATCGGGGCGGGGCGGGCCAGGGCGCTCTGCAAGAGACCACCGTCTAGAATTTCCGTTCCCCTGTTCCATCCGCCCTCCGTCACATCCCCGACATGCCACAGCACATCCAGGTGCCCCCGCAAGGCCAGAAGCTCACCGTCCGCGACGACTTGTCCCTGCAGGTGCCCGATGAGCCGATCGTGCCGTACATCGAGGGCGACGGCGTCGGCGTGGACGTCACGCCGGTGATGCTCAAGGTGGTGGACGCCGCCGTGGCCAAGGCCTATGGCGGGCGCCGCAAGATCCACTGGATGGAGGTCTACGCGGGCGAGAAGGCGGTCAAGCTCTACGGCCCCGGCGTCTGGCTGCCCGACGAAACCGTGGCCGCGCTGCGGGACCACGCGGTGTCCATCAAGGGGCCGCTGACCACGCCGGTCGGCGGGGGTTTCCGCTCCCTCAACGTGACCCTGCGCCAGGCCCTGGACCTGTACGTCTGCCTGCGCCCGGTGCGCTACTTCAAGGGCGTGCCTTCGCCGCTGAAGGAGCCGCACAAGACCAACATGGCGATCTTCCGCGAGAACTCGGAGGACATCTACGCCGGCATCGAATACGAGGCGCGCTCGGACAAGGCGAAGAAGCTCATCCGCTTTCTGCAGGAGGAAATGGGCGAGACCACGATCCGTTTCCCCGAGACCTCGGCCATTGGCATCAAGCCGGTCTCCATCGAAGGCACCGAGCGTCTGGTGCGCCAGGCGATCCAGTACGCCATCGACAACGACAAGCCCAGCGTGACGCTCGTGCACAAGGGCAACATCATGAAGTTCACCGAAGGGGGCTTCCGCGAGTGGGGCTATGCCCTGGCCCGGCGCGAGTTCGGCGCACAGCCGATCGATGGCGGCCCGTGGTGCCGGCTGCCGAACCCGAAGACCGGCCGCGACATCGTGATCAAGGACGTCATCGCCGACGCCTTCCTGCAGCAGATATTGCTGCGCCCGGCCGAGTACTCGGTGGTGGCCACGCTCAACCTCAATGGCGACTACATCTCCGACGCCGTGGCCGCGCAGGTGGGCGGCATCGGCATCGCCCCGGGCGCGAACATGAGCGATGCCGTGGCCTGTTTCGAGGCCACCCACGGCACCGCGCCCAAGTACGCCGGCAAGGACTACGTGAACCCGGGCTCCAGCATCCTGTCGGCCGAGATGATGCTGCGCCACATGGGCTGGAAGGAAGCCGCCGACCTGATCATCGCGTCGATGGAACTGGCGATCCAGTCCAAGAAGGTCACGTACGATTTCGCGCGCCTGATGGATGGCGCCATGCAGGTGAGCTGCTCGGGCTTCGGCGAGGTGATGATCGAGCAGATGGCGTAAGGCCCGGGCGCGCGCCCCGGACGCGCAAAGAAAAAGACCCCTGGGGGCCTGAAGCCCCCAGGGGTTTGTTCATGGCAGGCCCCTTGCGGGGGCCTCAACGCTGCTGGCTCCCGCCGCGGCTGCTCGAGCTGTCGTCGCGGCCGGCGCCGGGCTGCTGCTGGCGCTGCTTGTCCTGCTGCCCGCCTTGCTGCGAACGCTGGTTGTCCTGCGCCTGTTGCTGCTCGCGGCGCTGGCGCTCTTGCTCCTGCGTCGAGTTGCTGGCGTTGTTGCTGTCCTGCTGCTGGCGGTTCTGGTTCTGCTGTTCCTGTTGCTTCTGCTGGTTCTGCTGAGGGTTTTGCTGGTTGGGCATCTCGGGCTCCTGATGGGCTGAGCCGGCAACATCGCCGACACCCGGGAAGGGCAAACACCGTGCCCGGACCCGCCGGCTCGCGGGCGCCGCGATTGCCCGGGTCGGGATCCCCCATCCGTTTCACAGGAGATCCCCATGCCGCCCAGCAAGACCCCCAGCGCCTCGGGTGACGAAGCGCAAGCCACGCTCGATCGCCAGCGCGACATCCAGCAACAACAGGACCGGTCCGATCGGGCCCGCCAGGCGTCGGCGGGCGGCAAGTCCGGGTCCGCACCCAAGGGCAAGGGCGACAAGCCCGCCGTGCAGGCCGGCGCGCGCGAACAACCCGCCGACATGCCGGCGCAGCACATCGACAAGCCCGGTCTGGAGGCCGAACTGGAGCTGGCCCCGCGGTTCCTGGCGCCCCAGTACGAGGGCAGTGCCAAGCTGCGCGACTGCGTGGCGCTCATCACCGGCGGCGATTCCGGCATCGGGCGCGCGGTGGCCGTGCTGTTCGCGCGCGAAGGCGCCGACGTGGCGATCGTCTACCTCGCCTCGCACGAAGATGCGCAAGAGACGCAGCGCCGCGTGCAGGCCGAAGGCCGGCGTTGCCTGCTGATCGCCGGTGACGTGAAGGACGGCAATTTCTGCCGGCAGGCCGTGCAGCGCACCGTGGACGAACTGGGCCATCTGGACGTGCTGGTGAACAACGCCGCCTTCCAGGAGCACGCCAACTCCATCGAGGACATCACCGACGAGCGCCTGCACGAAACCCTGGACACCAACATCAAGGGCTACTTCCTCATGACGCGCGCGGCCCTGCCACACCTGGGTCAGGGCGCCGCCATCATCAACACCGGCTCGGTCGTGGGCCTGCGCGGCGCGGCCCACCTGCTGGACTACTCGGCCAGCAAGGGCGCCATCCACGCCTTCACCAAGTCGCTGGCGCAGAACCTCATTCAGAAGGGCATACGCGTGAACGCCGTGGCGCCGGGCCCGGTGTGGACGCCGCTCAATCCGGCCGACTCGCCGGCCGAGAAGGTGGCCGAATTCGGCAAGAACACCGACATGAAGCGCGCCGCGCAGCCCGAGGAGCTCTCGCCGGCCTACGTGTTTCTGGCCTCGCCGGTGATGTCGGGCTACATCACGGGCATCGTGCTGCCGGTCACAGGCAGCGTGGGCGCGATCTGATCAGCCGAGCAGCCCTGCCGCGCGCAGGCGCTGCTCCACCAGCGCGCACAGCGCGTGGCCGATGAAGATGTGCGCCTCCTGGATGCGCGCCGTGGCCTGCGAGGGCACGACGATGGGCACGTCGCACAGCGGAGCGAGGCGACCGCCGCCGCGTCCGAGCAGGCCCACCGTGGCGATGCCGAGCCCGCGCGCCGTCTCCATCGCGCGCACGACGTTGGCCGACATGCCCGAGGTGGAGATGCCCACCAGCGCATCGGGCGCGCGCCCGACGCCCGCCACCTGCCGCGCGAACACCTCGCCGAAGTCGTAGTCGTTGCCGATGCAGGTGAGCACCGAGCTGTCGGTGGTGAGCGCCAGCGCGGCCAGGGGCCGGCGATCGGCCTGGAAGCGTCCGGTGAACTCGGCGGCCAGGTGCTGGCTGTCGGCGGCCGAGCCGCCATTGCCGCAGAACAGCAGCTTGCCGCCCGCGCGCAGGCAGTCCGCCAGGGTGCGTCCGGCGTGCTCCACGTCTGCCTGCAGGCTGGCCAGGCCTTCGAACAGCGCCTGGTGCTCGATCAGGCCGCGCAGGAAGGGGTCGTCGCCCTGGGCCGCGAAGGGTGGCGGCAGCCCGGGCCGCTCCAGCGGGAGGGCGCGCCGGCGGCGCACGGGGTGCAAGAGGCCCATCACGCCACCCCCGCTTCCATCTGGCGCGCGCGGTGCAGCAAGCCGGTGGTGGAACAGCCCACGCGGTACGGCAGGATCACCGTGCGGCCGCCCCAGCGGCGCAGCAGGCGCGCCTCGCTCAGGTCCTCGATGCGGTAATCGCCGCCCTTGACGTAGATGTCGGGCCGCAGTTGTTCGATCAGCAGGGCCGGTGTGGCTTCCGAGAAAACGACCACCAGCGAGACGCAGGACAGCGAGGCGATGACGGCGGCGCGGTCCTCGGCGCTGTTCAGCGGGCGGCCCGGGCCCTTGCCCAGGGCCCGCGCCGAGGCGTCGTCGTTGACGCCCACGACCAGCGAGCGGCCGAGGCGGCGCGCGTCTTTCAGGCATTCCACGTGGCCGCGGTGCAGCAGGTCGAACACGCCGTTGGTGAACACCAGGGGGCGCGGCAGCGCCACGCGTCGCGTCGCGGGGTGGAGGCAGAGCATGGGAGGCGTCATGGCGGGTGGGCGTTCAGGGCGTGACACCGCGAGATGGCAAGCGCCGTGCCCGCGCCGCCGGGCCGCGGGGCGCCGACGCACCGGTCACGGCGCGCAGGTGCGCCACGGTGCGCGCGAGCCCTTCGTCCAGCGGCACGCGGGGCGCCCAGTCCAGTTGCGTGCGCGCCAGGCGGATGTCCGGGCAGCGCCGGCGCGGGTCGTCGGCGGGCAGGGGGTGGTGCACCAGGCGGGAGCGGCTGGCCGTGAGGCGCAGCACGCGCTCGGCCAGCTCCAGCATCGTCACCTCGTGCGGGTTGCCCAGGTTCACGGGCTGTTCCACGCCGCTGGCCATGAGCCGCAGCAGGCCGTCGATGGTGTCCTCGACGAAGCAGAACGAGCGGCTCTGCTGGCCGTCGCCGTAGAGCGTGATGTCCTCGCCGCGCAGGGCCTGCACGATGAAGTTGCTCACCACGCGGCCATCGCCCGGCAGCATGCGGGGGCCGTAGGTGTTGAAGATGCGCGCCACGCGGATCGAGACGCCGTGTTGGCGCGCGTAGTCGTAGCACAGGGTTTCGGCGCAGCGTTTGCCTTCGTCGTAGCAGGCGCGCGGGCCGGTGGTGCTGACGTTGCCGCGGTAGGTCTCCGGCTGCGGGTGCACGTCGGGGTCGCCATAGATCTCGCTCGTGGAGGCTTGCAGCAAAGGCACGCGCTGTCCGTGCGCGATGTCCAGTGCGCGCAGGGTGCCCAGCACGCAGGTCAGGGTGGTGCCGATGGGGTCGCGCTGGTAGAAGGGCGGGCTGGCCGGACACGCGAGGTTGAACACCGCACAGGCGTGCACCCCTTGCAGCACCGTCGCGTCCTGCTGCCGCAATTCGAAGCCCGAGTGCACGAGCAGGTGGCGCAGGTTGTCGACGCGGCCCGAGGACAGGTTGTCCACGGCCAGCACGCGGTGGCCCTCGCGCAGCAGCCGTTCGCACAGGTGGCTGCCCAGAAAGCCCGCGCCGCCGGTCACCAGCACGGGTCGCGGATCGCGTGTGTCCGGCGTCATGGCGACACCTCCGCCGCGGCAACGGCCTCGGCGCCCGCCGCCGACAGGGCCGCCTCGTCGGCCTGATCGCGAACCGAGGAGCTGGCCGCGCGCCGTGGCTTTTCCAGCAGGAAGCTGCCGATCACCAGCGCGTCCAGCGGCGTGCTGTGGAAGGCGTGCAGCGCGTCCTGCGGCGTGCAGACGATGGGTTCGCCGCGCACATTGAACGAGGTGTTGATGAGCACCGGCACACCGGTGAGTTCGCCGAAGCGCTCGAGCAGCGCGTGAAAGGCCGGGTTGGTGGCGGCGTCCACCGTCTGCACGCGCGCCGTGCCGTCCTGGTGGCAGGCCGAGGGAATGCGCGGGGCCTGCCCGGGCAGCACGTCGTAGACGAACAGCATGAAGGGCGCGAGGCCGTCGTTGGCGTCGGCGGGCGAGAACCACTCGTGCAGGCGCTCGCGCGGCACGGCGGGCGCCACGGGCCGGAAGTCCTCGCGGTCCTTGAGTTCGTTGAGGCGCGCCTGCATCTCCGGCCGCAGCGGCGAAGCGAGGATGGAGCGCGCGCCCAGGGCCCGCGGCCCGAACTCCATGCGGCCCTGGAACCAGCCGATCACCTGGCCCTCGGCCAGGCGCCGCGCCGTGGCCGAGGCCACGTCGCCCAGGCGCGTGTAAGGCAGCTTGGCCCACTGCAGCAGCGCCTCGATGTCCTCGTCGTCGAAGCCGGGGCCCAGGTAGGCGTGGTCCATGCGCCAGCGGCGCGGTGCCAGCGCCAGGGGGCCGCCGTCGAAGCGCGCCGGGTCGGCGGTGCCCGGCAGCCGCGCGCGGGCGTCCACCCACAGGGCCGCGCCCAGCGCGGTGCCGGCGTCGCCGGCCGCGGGCTGCACCCAGACGCGCTCGAACAGGCCGCTGTCGCGCAGGCGCGCGTTCATCACGCAGTTGAGCGCCACGCCGCCGGCCATGGCCAGGTCGGGCTGGTCCGACACCGAGCGCAGCCAGCCCGCGAGTGCGAGCACCGTGTCTTCCAGCACGGCCTGCAAGGCGGCGGCGGCGTCGTAGTGCCGCTGTTCCATCGGCGCGCCGCGCGCGCGCGGCGCGCCGAACAGGGCGACAAGGTCCATGGCGTCGAGCTCGTAGCCGCCGGCCGCGCACAGCCGCACGTGGCGCCACAGGGCGTCGCGCCAGCGGCGGCGGTCGCCCATCGCCGCCATCGCCATCACCTTGTATTCGTCGCTGGAATGCAGGAAGCCCAGGTGCGTGGTGATGCGCTCATAGAGCAGGCCGAGCGAATGCGGCACCTGCACCTCGCCCAGCGCGCCGTAGTGAGCGTCGCGGTAGACGCCGTAGCTGGTGGAGGCCCGTTCGCCGCGCCCGTCGATCGTCATGACCGCGCAGCGCTCGAAGGGACTCGCCAGGAAGGCGCTGGCCTGGTGGCAGAGGTGGTGGTTGACGAAATGAAAACGGTACGGCCCATCGTGCCGCACGCCTTGCAGGCGCCCGCGCAGGTGGTGCGGCGCGCCGCTGGCGAGCTGGCGCGGGGCGTTGACCACATAGGCCGCGAACAGGGGGTCCCAGACGCTTTCCCATTCGCCCGCCGCGTGCGCCGACGGTTGCAGCGGCAGGCTCAGGGCGGGCGCGGCGGCCCGGTCGCCGAGGAAGCGCGCGGGGTCGTAGCTGTAGGCCACGTGGTCCACGTCGGCGAGCGACACGCCCGCCTGGCGCAGGCAATCGTCGATGGCGTGGAAGGGCAGCTCCCAGGCCGTGAAGGGCAGCGGCCGCTTGCCATGCTTGATGCGCGTGAAGCGCTCTTCCTCGCTGGCGGCGAGGGGGGTGCCGTCGACGACCAGCGCGGCCGCGCTGTCGTGGAACGCGGCGTTGATGCCGAGGGTGATCATGCGCGGGCCTCCTGTAGGGGCAGGGTGGGAAGGGGCGGGGCGGCAGCGAAGGGTTCGCCGTCCGGGCGTTCGAGCAGTTCGCGCACGGCGTCCACCACCGTGTGCACCTCGATCCGGCGCAGGCAGTCGTGGTGGCCTTGCGGGCAGACGCTCTTGAGGCAGTGCCGGCAGGGCACGTCGTGGCTGAGCACACGCGCCTTCGCGCGCCACGGGGTGTGCTGGGGATTGGTGAGCGCGTACAGCACCACCACCGGCGTGCCCAGGGCCGCGGCCAGATGGGCCGGTCCGCTGTTGTTGCACAGCAGGGCGCGCGCGCCGCCGATGAGCGCCGCCAGCGGGCCCAGGTCCAGGCGCCCGCAGAGGTCGACGAAGGGCTCGCTCATGGCCGCGCCGGCCTCGTGCACCAGCGGCTGTTCCCCGGCCGTGCCGGTGAAGACGATCTGGCAATCGGTGGCGCGCGCCAGGGCATCGGCCGCCTGCCCGAAGCGCTGCGCCGGGTAGCGGCGCGAGGCCGCGCTGGCGCCGGGGTGCACCACGAGCCAGGGCCGATCGGGCCGTCCGCCGGCGGCGGCCAGGGCCGCCCGCATCGTCTGCGTGTCGGCCGGGTCCAGTTCGAAGGGCAGGGCCTCGTCGCCGCTGACGTAGCCCACCGAGCGCACCAGGTCGAGCTGGCGCTGCACCTCGTGGCGCATGCCGCTGGCGCAGACGTCCGTCTCGGGCACCCAGTCGCTGAGCAGCGCGTACGGGTTCTCTCGCGCGTGCGCCAGGCGCAGCGGTATGCCGGCGAGGCGGCACAACAAGGCGGCGGGCAGGGCGCTCTGCGTGCAGACGGTGAAGATGACCGCGGCGTCGAAGCGGTGCGCGCGCAGGCGCTCGACGAGGCGCAGGTCCTGCGCGGCCGATGCCTCGGTGCCCTCGGGCTGGCGCGTCCAGGGCGCCCGGTACACGAAACACTCGTCCACCGCGTCGAGGTGGCGCGCCAGTTCGGCGCCCGCGGGTGAGGTGAGCAGCGTGAGCTGCGTGCCGGCGGTGCGCCGCTTGAGCGCGGCCAGGGCGGGCGCGGTCATCAGCACGTCGCCCAGGTTGTCCAGCCGCACGGCCAGGATGCGGCGGGCGTCGGCCCAGCGCGGCGTGGCGGGCACGTGGCCCTGGATGAGGGTCAGGGCCATGAGGTCTCCTGGTCGGGCAGCACCATGAGCTCGGCGATCACCGAGCCGCGCGGCAGGCTGAGCACCAGCTGCGCCGCCTCGGCCACGTTGGCGGGGTCCTGCAGCGTCTGTGGATCGAGGTCGGGAAAGCGCTCCAGCAGGAAGGGCGTGCGCATGCCACCGGCGATCAGCGAACTCACGCGTACGCCGCTGGCGCGCAGTTCGGCGTGCAGGGCCTTGCTCAGGCCCAGCAGGCCCCACTTGCTGGCGTGGTAGGCGCTGGCATTGGGCCAGGCGCGCAGCGAGGCCGTGGAGGCCACGTTGATGATGTGCCCGCCACGTCCGCCGTCCGAGGCCTTGAGCGCGGGAAGGGCGGCCTTGCTGAGCAGGAAGGGACCGATGAGGTTGGTCTCGAGCACGCGCGTCCAGGCGGAGTACGTGACCTCGTCGATCGGCGCGGTGACGTCCGTGCCGGCGTTGTTCACCAGCACGTCCAGGCCGCCCCAGCGCTCCAGGACGGCGGTGAGGGCGTCGAAGACGGCGGGCTGGCGCCCGACGTCCATGCCGATGCCCAGCGTCGAATCGCCCTGTGGGTCGATCTCGCCGCACACGCGCGCGGCCTTGGCCGGGTCCAGGTCGGCCAGGGCCACCCGGGCACCCGCGGCCACGAAGCGGCGCGCCATGGCGGCGCCCAGGCCGCTGCCGGCGCCGGTGATGAGGATCCTGCGTTGCGCGAGGCTGGACATGGCGTGTGCACTCCGGTGTGGTGGAAGCGCGGCACGGCAAGGCGTATGCCGGGGCCCGCGCGGAACGCCGATTGCCTCGCGCGCGCCATGAGTGCGGAGAACCTGTGGTGGACCCTGGGCCGAGGGCTCGATGCGCTCGACGTGGTGCTGTTTCGCCTGGGCGATGCGCAGATGACGCTGGCGCTGCTGCTCAAGCTGCTGCTCCTGCTCGCCCTGGTCTTCTGGGCCGCGGGCGCCGTGCGGCGCTGGTTGCTGGGCGCCGGCCTGAGCCGGTTCGACATCGACACGGGCACGCGCTACGCGGTCGCCGCCACCGCGCGTTACCTGCTGCTGGTGCTGGGCGTGCTGATGGTGTTGCAGAACGTGGGCATCAACCTCGCGGCGCTCAGCGTGGTGGCCGGCGCCGTCGGCCTGGGCGTGGGCTTCGGTCTGCAGAACGTGGTGAGCAACTTCATCAGCGGGCTGATCATCATGTTCGAGCGCCCCATCAAGGTGGGGGACCGGGTGGAGGTGGCCAGTGTGGAAGGCGTGGTGCGCGAAATCAGCGCGCGGCGCACGACCGTGGTGACCTCGGACAACGTGGCCATCCTGATTCCGAACCAGCGCTTCATCCTGGACAACGTGGTCAACCTGGCCTACCTGGACGGGCCCGTGCGCCTGCGCGTCGCCGTGGGCCTGCCTTCGGGCGCCGACGCCGCACTGGTGGGGCAGTTGCTGAGGGAGGCGGCGCACGAATTGCCCGAGGTGCTGCGCGAGCCCGCCCCTCAGGTGCTGCTGCGCTCACTGGGCGGCGCCTCGCAGCAGTTCGAGCTCGCGGTGTGGTTCCAGCCGCAGCTCACGGCGCGCGACCAGTTGGCCAGCGCGCTCAATCTGGCGGTGGCGCGCCGGCTGGAACAGGCGGGGGTCAAGCCGGCCTGAGCGAAGCGCGATGGGGCGACGGGGCGGCACGCGACTTGCCCCCTGCGTGTTTTGCAGGAGGCACGACATGCCCAGACCCCGCCAACCGACACCCGACACCAAGCCATCCGCCACCGAGCCGCGCAAGGTGGTCAACACGGGGCTGCCCCCGCACGCGCCCGGCGCATTCGTCAAGCGCCGCTTCGATGCGCTCGAACTGCCGCATGAGCGCGACGAGGGCCTGGAGACCACCGCGAGCGAACCCGATCCGGTGATCGAACAGGCCGGTCGCGACCTGGCCAGCGGGCAGGTCGACACCGACCTGCGCGCCACGCCCGGGCTGGACGCGCAGCGCCGCGAACGCCTCTTGCGTCGCCGCGGGTGAGTGGGCGATGGGCACGGCGCTTGCCGCGTCGGCGCGCAGGCCGGCAGCAACGGCCGGCACTTCGTCAACCGCATCGAGCAATTCACCAAGGAGCATGTGATGGCACAACATGATCGGGGCCGCCGCCAGGGCGGCCAATACGGACCGGGCCGCTCGCAACGGCAACAGGAGGGCTACCAGCAAGGAGGCTGGGGCGGCCCATACGATGAGTCGCAAGGCAGCGACCACCCCTACGGCGGTTACGGCGGCTACGGCAGACAGCAGAACCAGTTCGCTCCCCAGGGCGGGCAGCAGGGTGGCTGGCACGACGAATCGTCGCGATGGTCGGGCGGCCCTTACCAGGACGAAGGCCGCTACGGTGCCCAGGGCGGCTGGCGTTCGCCGGAGCGTTTCCGCGGCTCTGACCAGGGCTTTCAGGAAGGCCTGCCCGAGCCCGGCGAGCATGCCGCCTACGGCACGCGACGCGGCTACGGCCCCAGCGGCTTCGGCCAGGGCGGCTATGGCCAGAGCCCGGGCATCGACCAGAGCGGCTACGGCGGCTATGGGCAGAGTGGGGCCGGGCAGAGCGGCTACGGCCAATCGGGTGGCTACGGGCAGTCAGGTGGCTACGGGCAGTCGGGTGGCTATGGCAGCCCGCAAGGCCGTTTCGGCGACGAGCAGCAGGGCCAGGGCCGCTATCAGACGGATCCCGACTACTGGCAGTGGCGCGAGGAGCAGATGCGCGCGCTGGACGATGACTACGGTTCCTGGCGCAAGGAGCGCTACCAGCGCTTCTCCGACGAGTTCTCGCAGTGGCGCACGCAACGCCAGCAGTCGCAGGGCGGCTCGGGCAGTGGCCGGGGGTCGTCGTCCGAGGCCTCGAACCGGTCGGGCTCCTCGAGCGAGGGCTCGGACAGCTCCGCGGGTTCCTCGGGCACCAGTGGCTCGCGGACCAACCGCTGAGCACACAGGTCCCGGCTGATCGCACGATCCGCCGGGACGAACCAGGGCCGGCTCCCGCGAGCCGGCCTTTTTTATGGCGCGCTCAGGCGTGCCGGCGCCGCTTGTCCACCGGCTCGATGCGCAGCAGCTGCCGGTACTTGGTGACCGTGCGCCGCGCCACCACCAGCCCCTGGTCGGCGAGCTGGCGGGTGATCTCCGCGTCGGACATCGGACGCGACGGGTTCTCGGTCTGGATGATGTCGCCGATCAGCCCGCGGATTGCCGTGCCCGAGCAGGCGTTGCCCGCCGCGCTCACCATCGGGCGCGAGAAGAAGTACTTCAGCTCGAACACGCCCAGGGGCGTGGCCATGTGCTTGTTGTTGGTCACGCGCGAGACGGTGGACTCGTGCACGCCCACTTCCTCGGCGATCTCGCGCAACACCAGCGGTTTCATCGCCATGGGGCCGAACTCCAGGAAGTGCCGCTGGCGCCGCACGATGGCCTGGGCCACGTCCAGGATGGTGGAGAAGCGCTGCTCCACGTTGCGCAAGGTCCAGCGCGCGTCCTGCAACTGTTCGCCGAGTTCGCCGTTCTGCCGCGAGCGGTGGCGCTGGAACAGGTCCGCATAGACCTGGTTGAGCCGCACGCGCGGCACCACGGCGGGGTTGAGCTGCACCGTCCACTGGCCGCGCTGGCGGCGCACGATCACGTCGGGGACGATGTAGTCGATGCGCGAGGCGCCCACGCGCCAGCCGGGGCGCGGGTCGAGGTGGCGGATGCGGTCGACCACGGCCTCCACGCGCGCCGCCGGCACCCGCAGCGCCGCGGCCAGGGCCGGCACGTCGCGCGCGGCCAGGGCATCGAGGTGGTCGCGCACGATGCATTCGGCCAGCTCGCGGCAGCGGGGGTCTTCGATCTGCTGCACCTGCAGCGCCAGGCACTCGCCGACGCCACGCGCCGCCACGCCGGTGGGCTCCAGCGACTGCACGAGACGCAGGGCCACGAGCATGTCCTGCGAGGAAGCCGGCGGATCGCAAGGCACCATGGCGGCGATTTCCTCGAGCGGCGTGCGCAGGTAGCCGTCGTCGTCCAGCGACTCGACGATCGCGCGCGTCAGGCACAGATCGCGTTCGGACAAGGCCATGACGTTGAGCTGGCCGTGCAGGTGCATGGCCAGCGTGGTGTCGCAGGCGGTCATCTCCATGGCCGAGACCTCGCCCTCGCTCGCGCCGCGCGTGCCGCTGATGGCTTCCTGCATCCACATGTCGCGGTCGTCGCTGCCGTCGCGGCGCACGCCATCGTCCCAGGGGTCGTTGGCCGCGGCCAGGGGTTCAGCGGCTTCCAGCGCCGCGGGGTCCTCCACCGAGGGATCGCTTTCCACCGCGTCGGTCTCTCCCGGCGCGTTGTCGTCTTCGCTCTCCAGGAACGGGTTGTCGCCCAGCTTCTGACGCACCAGTGCGGCGAAGTCCAGCGAGGACATCTGCAGCAGTTGCACGGCGCGTTGCAGTCGGGGCGACAAGGTTTGCGTCGGACGGATCTCGGTGCGGAACTCCAATCCCATGGGGGCCTCCTTCAACGGTTGTTCAAACGGTGCGCGGGCCTGTGGCACAGGCGCCAGCCGATGCTTTGCAAAGCCCGTGCCGACAAGGGCCCGGCGCGGGGGCCGCACGCCGCAGGCCGCATGCCCATTGGCCTGGCGCGGGATCGGGGGCGCAGCTGGGGAGGCACCGAGGGGCGGTGCTTCAGAAAAATCTGCTGACCCGGGAACGCAAATTGCCGCAAATGCTGCCTTGGCCCGGTCCTCAGTCGGGCGCCTCGTCCTGCTGCCAGCGGGCCCGGGCCTCGCCCAGCGCCGCGCGCAGCTGTTCCACATCGCCCTCGGCCAACACGGGCCAGGCGCTTCGGCTGAGCCATTGCGCGTGTGCCTGCAAGGCCACGGCCAGGGCCGCCACGCCGCGGTCGCTGCGCTCGTTGTCCACGCTGCGCTCGGCCAGGCGTTCCACGCGCTCGCGCAGGTCCTCGATCTGCCGCCCGGCCTCTTCGCGCAGGGCCGCGTCGCCCAGCAGCGGCAGCAAGCTCTCCGCTTCGAATTGCGCGATCGCCTGAACCCGCCCACCGATGCGGCCCACGCGCGCACCGAGGTCGGTGCGGCTGGTGCCGTCGGCCGCCAGCCGCTGGTACTCGGCGAACAGGCCCAGCAGGCGGTTCAGTTCCTCATCCAGCGAGGGCGAAGGGGTGCCAGTGGAGGTGCTCATGTGCGGGGGCGGCAATCGGCGCACCCGCGGCGGGCGAGCCGTTTGCCAGCGGCGAAAAAAACAAGCCCTCCGGTATCCGATGTCCATCCGTGCCCGCCTGGTCCTTCTGGTGCTCATCGTGCTGCTGCCTGCGCTTGGGGCCGCCTCGTGGGTGGTGTTTCGCACCTGGCAGGCCGGGCACGCCGCGCTCGACCTCAAGGCCGCCGATGGCACGCGCGCGCTGGCGCAGGGCATCGATCAGGAGTTCACGAAGCACCAGGCCATCGCGCGTGCCCTGGCGGCCTCGCCGCTGCTGGACGCGGCGCCGCGCCTCACCGAGCACCAGCGCACTCAGTTCGACCGGACCGTGCGGCGCGCCATCCAGGGAGCCGCCGTGTCGGTGGAACTCGTCAGCGGCGCCGTCCGCTGGATCGACACGCGCCTGCCGGCCGCCGTCCCGCCCCGCCCGCTGGGGCCGGGGGCCGCCGAGATGCAGGACCACGCCGGCATCCTGGTGCTGGACCCCGAGCGACACGATGGCGATGCACTGGCGATCGTGGAGCCGGTGTTCGGGCAGGGAAGCGAGCCGGTGATGAATCTGCTGGTGGTGGTTCCGGTGGCGGAACTGCAGCGCCTGGTGGCGCAGCGCTCGTCCCCGCAGGGCTGGAGCCGCCTGTTGCTCGATCCGGAGGGCCGCGTGGTGGTGCGCCAGCCGGCCAGCCAGCGCGGGTGGCGGCAGGGCGCGCTCGACCCGCTGGTGCGCGAGAGCCTGGCGGGCCGTGTCGAGGGGCGCTTTGCCCTGCGCCCGCCCCGGGGCGAGCCGCTGCGCGTGTACTTCAGCCGGGGGCCGCGCGGCTGGACCAGCCTCACCCTGGTGCCGCGCGCCCAGCTCGACATGGGGCTGCTCGACGCGCCGGCCTGGCTGCTGCTGGGTGCCCTCGCGCTGCTGGCCCTGGCCGTGGCCGGCGCGTGGTGGGTGGCGCGTGAGGAACTGCGCCGGCAGGTGGACCAGGCCGTGGCCCGCACCCGCGAGGCCGAGCAGTGGGCCGCCCAGCGCGAACGCCTGCAGGCCCTGGGGCGCCTCACGGGCCGCGTGGTGCACGAGTTCAACAACCTGCTGGGCGTGATCAGCAACAGCGCCTACCTGATCCAGCGCCAGGCCACGCAGGCCTCGCTGGCCATGCCGGTGTCGGCCACGCTGCGCGCGGTCGAGGCGGCCAGCCGGCTCACGCAGCAACTGCTGCGGTTCGGCGCCCGCCAGCACAGCCGACCCCGCACGCTGGCCTTGCCCGAGTGGTTGCCGGGCCTGCGTGAAATGCTGGGCGTGGTGCTGGGCCGGCGCATCGATCTGCGCATCGAGCCACCGCCCGACCTCTGCGTGCGCGCCGACCCCGACGAGCTCGAACTGGCGCTGATCAACCTCGCACTGAACGCGCGCGACGCGCTGCCCGACGGGGGCAGCGTGAGCCTGAAAGCCGAAGCCGCCGACGCGGCCGCGGTGGCGGATCTGCCGCCGGGCCGCTACCTGAGCATCACCCTGCAGGACAACGGGCCGGGCATCGACCCCACGCAGGCACCGCGCGTGTTCGAGCCCTTCTTCACCACCAAGCGCGACGAGCCGGGCGCCGGCTTCGGCCTGAGCCAGGTGCACGGCCTGTGTGTGCAGGCCGGCGGCAAGGCCGTGCTGCGCAGCCGGCCGGGCGAAGGCACGGCGGTCTCGCTGGTGCTGCCCGCCGTCGAGCCCGAGAGCCCCGCGCTGCGCGAGCTGACCGGTGACGACCGCTCGCCCTTCGTGGCGCGCGTGCTGCTGGCGGAAGACAACGACTCGCTCGGCGAGGTCACGGTGGCGCTGATCGAAACCATGGGCGCGCGCGTGGAGCGCGCCACGAATGCCGAGCAGGCGCTGGCGCGACTGGCGCGCGAACCCGCGGTGGACGTGCTGCTGACCGACGTGGCGATGCCTGGCGCGATGGATGGCCTGGACCTCGCGCGCGTGGTGCGCCAGCGCTGGCCCCGCGTGCATGTGGTGCTGATCAGCGCCCAGGCCGATGCGCTGAGCGGTGCTCAGGGGTTCACGGTGCTGCGCAAGCCGTGCGCGCCGGCGGTGCTGATGGCGGCGCTGCGGCAGCACGCGGCGGGCGCCTGAGTCGCCCGAATGGCGGGTGGCCCGGGCGGGCGGCCCGGGCAGGCACGCCGTGTGCCCTGTGGGTGAGTCGCGCCAAGCGCGACCCTGTTCAACCCATCGCCAAGGACATCACCATGGAACAGAAATCCCTGATCAACTGCCTCAATGACCTGATCGAAACCTGCAAGGATGGCGAGTACGGCTTCCGCAGCACGGGCGAGCACCTGCACACCGCCGAGATGCAACGCCTCTTCATGGCCCGCGCCGAGGAGTGCAAGCAGGCCGCCGCCGAGCTGCAGGCACTGGTGGTGCAATTGGGCGGCAACGCGCAGGAGCGCGGCTCCATGTCGGGTGCCGCGCACCGCGGCTGGGTCGCCGTCAAGGGCACCCTGGCCGGCTACAGCGACGTGGCCATGCTCGAGGAAGCCGAGCGCGGCGAGGACGTGGCCATCGAGCGCTACCGCGAAGCGCTGGCCAAGGACCTGCCGCCCGACGTGCGCGTGGTGGTCGAACGCCAGTACGAAGGCGCCAAGCGCAACCACATGCAGGTCCGTTCCCTTCGCGACCAGGCGCGCGCGATGGCAGATTGAGTCCGCCCCGCCGGCGCCGGCCACCGCCCGGCGCTGAGGCGGCGGCCGCGGCGCCCGCGAGGGCGCCTTCCCATGTGGCGCGCCCTCAGCGGCGCGCGCACAGCAGGCCGAACAGGGCACCCACCGCCAGCGCCGTGCCCACGGCGCCCAGCGGGTTCTCGCGCACCGTGATGCGGACGCACTCCGTCCACTCCTCCTGCACGCCGCGCCATTGGCGCGCGTGCTCGTGCAAGGCGCCGCTGGCCTGCGCCAGTTTCTCTCCCGCCTCGGGGAAGGGGTTCGTTGCCTGCGGGTCGTTCGTGCTCATGGTGGGATCCTTCGACGGCTTCAGCGCGCGGTGCCGCGCCGAACGAGGTTGACGATGGCCAGGAGGATCACGGCCCCCAGCAGCGAAATGAGCAGCGAGGCGAGGCTGAACGCACCTTCATTGATGGTCGCCACACCCACCAGCGGTGAGATGAGCCAGCCCGCCAGCACGGCGCCGACGATGCCCACGACGACATTGAGCAGCAGGCCCTGCTGCGCGTCGGTGCGCATGAGCAGGCTGGCGAGCCAGCCGAGCACGCCGCCGACGACGAGCCAGATGAGGATGTTCATGAGGGTTCTCCTTGAATGGTGGGACGAGCCCGGCGAGGGCAATCGGCATGCCGCCGGCAGCGGTGCTGCGCCGCGGACCGCTGTGGCGGGCGCCCCGCTGGCTCGCGCGGGAATATGGCTTGCCTCGTGGTGGCGGGAAGTTCTCGAGCCAGGGGTTCAGGCCTTTCCCTTTCTCTTCCACCACACAGGAGCCAACCATGAACAAGGTCCTTCAGATGCGACTCGCCCTGGCAGCCGCCGCCTGCTTCGCCACCGGTCTCGCGATGGCGCAGACCACCACCCCTCAACCGGGCACGACGCAGAGCCCATCGACCCAGCAGACGCAGCCACCCGGCACGACCTCGCCCTCGAATCCCAGCTCCCAGGGAACGGACACCAACCAGCCGCCGGCCCGCACCAATCAGGGCGGCACGGGCACGACCCCGGGCACCACCGGCAACATGAACCAGGGCAACACCGGGACCATGAACCAGGAGCAGCGCGCGGCGCGCGCCGATCGCGGCTGAGGCAGTGCCTCAGCGCGGGGCAGGCCGCTGCGCCTGCCCCTGCGCGGCCCGCCAGCCGGGAAAGGCTTCGGCCAGCCCGAGCCGCTCGGGCAGCACATAGGCCAGGCCCCGCGCGGTGGTGAAGCGCGGGCGCAACTCGCGGTCGTAGAACGCGGCCGGCACGTTCACACAGCCATACGAGATGCGGTTGTCCTGCGGAGTGGGCGAGGCCAGGCGCTCGAGCCGGCGTTCGCCGGCGTGCGCGCTGCGCACGCGGTGCATGGACACGGCGGCGTCGTAGTCGATCCAGAGGATGTCTTCGCCCTTGTGGTTCTCGCCCGGCTCGATGACGAAGCGGCCCGCGGGCGTGGTGCGTTCGTGCGGCGCGATGCGCGAGAGCGGGCGTGTGCCGATGTCCGGCGCCGAGGTGTCGCCCACCGCACTGCCCAGCAGCACCGGTGAATCCGTGAGGAGCCGCGCCTGCCCGTCGAACACCCACAGGCGGGCCTCGCGCTTGTCGAGGATCACGAAAGGCTGGCCCTGGTTGTCGGCGCCGCGCGCGATCCATTGCAGCAAATTGTTCGCGGCATCGCTCAGGCCTTGCGTGGCCGAGGCGGGCGCGGACTGCAGCGCCAGGGCCAAGGCGGCGGCCAGCAGGTGCGTGTGTCGTGACAGGGAGGGCAGGCTCATCGTGGACGTCCGGGGGGCGATTGTCGCTGTGAATGGCGGACGGTGCGTGGAACGCGGGCTTGGCATGCCGTGGCCTGGCAAGGGCCGTGCCGCGCACGGCACACGGTTTGCCAAGGCGAGCAGCACTTCTCCAGGAGCCAGCAATGAACCACAAACAGAAACCGCTCAGGGTACTGATGATCAGTGAACACGCCTCACCGCTGGCCGTGGCCGGGGGCGTGGACGCAGGGGGGCAGAACGTCTATGTGGACAGCGTGGCGCGCGAACTCGTGCGCGCGGGCCACTCGGTGGACGTGCTTACGCGCCGCGACGACGCGCACCTGCCGGGCGTGGTGACTTGCGCGCCGCGGCTGCGCGTGCACCACCTCACCGCGGGGCCGCCGCGTCCCGTGCCCAAGGAAGCGCTGCTGCCCTACATGCCGGCCTTCGCGCACAGCGCGCGCCAGCGCCTGCGGGGCGAGCCTGCGTTCGACGTGATCCACGCCAACTTCTTCATGTCCGGGCTGGTGGGACTGGCGCTGCGCCGTTCCCTGCGGGCGCCGCTGGTGACCACCTTTCACGCGCTGGGGCTGGTGCGGCGCGCGCACCAGGGCGCGGACGACGCCTTTCCTGCCGCGCGCCTGTCGATCGAGCGCGCGCTCGTGCAGCACTCGGCCCGCCTGGTGGCCGAGTGCCCGCAGGAGCGGCACGACCTGATTCAGAGCTATGGCGCCGATCCGCAGCGCATCTCGCTGGTGCCCTGCGGCGTGGACCTCGATCGCTTCCGTCCCGGTGATCGAGGGGCGGCGCGTGCGCGCCTGGGCCTGCCGGTGGACGAGTTCATCGTGTTGCAGCTCGGCCGGCTGGTGCCGCGCAAGGGCATCGACAACGTGGTGCGCGCGCTGGCCATGCTGCCGCGCCACTGGCCGGCGCGGCTGGTGGTGGTGGGCGGTGATTCGGACGCACCGAACGAAGTGCTCACGCCGGAGATCGGCCGACTGCGCCGGCTCGCGGCCGATCACGGAGTGGCGGACCGCGTGCACTTCGCCGGCCGCCACGGCCGCGACGCCCTGCGCGACTGGTACGTGGCGGCGGACGTGTTCGTCACCACGCCCTGGTACGAGCCCTTCGGCATGACGCCGCTGGAGGCCATGGCCTGCGGCACGCCGGTCATCGGCAGCGAGGTGGGGGGCATCCAGCACACGGTGCGTGACGGCGTCACCGGCTTCCTGGTGCCGCCGCGCGATCCGGCGGCGCTGGCGCAGCGCCTCATCGAGCTGCGACATCGGCCCGCGCTGTGCCGCGCGCTGGGCGCCGCTGGCGTGGCGCGCGTGCGCCAGTTCTTCACCTGGGACCGCGTGGCGCGTGGGCTGGAGGCCGTGTACCGGGAGGCGCGCGAACCGCTGCCCGCGGCGGCGCCCGTGGGCGCATGGCGCCAGGCCGGAGCGCGACGGTCGCGTCCGGTGGAGGCGGGTTCGGCGCTGGGGGAGGCCCGATGAGCGGCGCCGCGGTGTTCGTCGACAAGGACGGCACGCTGGTGACCAACGTGCCCTACAACGTCGATCCCGCGCGCCTGCGTTTCGAACCCCAGGCCCTGGCGGCGCTTCGCGACCTGTCGCGGGCGGGCTTCTCGATCGTGGTCGTGAGCAACCAGAGCGGCCTCGCGCGTGGCCTCTTCACCTGGCCCCAGTTGCTGCGGTTGCGAGAGGCCCTGGAGCGGCGGCTCATCAACGAGGGTGGCGTGGTGCTGCGCGGGTTCTACGTCTGCCCGCACGCCCCGGACGCGCAGGGCCAGCCCACCTGCGACTGCCGCAAGCCGGCGCCCACGCTGCTGCGCCGCGCCGCGCAACGGCTCGATCTGGATCTGGCGCGCTCGTGGATGGTGGGCGACACGCTGGACGACGTGGAAGCCGGGCGTCGCGCGGGTTGCCGCGCGATCCTGTACGACTCCGGCGGCGAGACGGTGTGGCGCGACGGACCCGAGCGCCGGCCGCACGCGCGCCACACGCGCTGGAGCGAGGTGGCGCGCACCATCCTGGCCGACGCACGGCGCGGCCGTCCACCCACGGGGCAGACCAGGGCGGCGACGCAGGAGGGGCCGGCATGGCAACGCGTGGGCTGAACGCCTGCACCCATCGCGAGGCGACGCCGCCGCTGGCCGCCGCGGCAGCGGTGCCGTGCAGCCAGCGCGTGCACGGCGACTGGTGCGGTTGTCCGCGCGTGTCGGTGGTGGTGCCCACCTACCGCCGCCTGCGTTTGCTGCAACGTTGTCTGAAGGCCCTTGAGGCGCAGAGCATCGGCCAGGAAGCCTTCGAGGTGCTGGTGGTCGACGACGGCCACTGCGAGCGCACGCGCCACTGGGTGCTGGCCGAGGCGAAGCGGCACCCACCGGGCTGGCTGCGCTACCTGCGGCCCGAGGCCGGGCGCGGTCCGGCCGTCGCGCGCAACCACGGCTGGCGGCAGGCGCGCGCCCAGCTCATTGCCTTCACCGACGACGACACCGTCCCCGACGAGCACTGGCTGCTCGAAGGCGAACGCGCCATGGCCGGTGGGGACCACGCCGGCGTGGCCGGGCGCGTGGTCGTGCCGCGGCCCGAGGGCGCGGGCCCTGCGCCCTGCGACCATGAGCGCATGACGCGCGGCCTGGAGACGGCCAGCTTCGTCACCGCCAATGCCTTCGTGAGCCTGTGGGCGCTGTCCGTGGTGCAGGGTTTCGACGAGCGCTTCGCGCGCGCCTGGCGGGAAGACAGCGACCTGCAATTCCGGCTGGAGGCCCTGGCGGGACCGCTGGGACGGGCCGAGCGCGCGGTGGTGCAGCACCCTGTGCGGCCCGAGCGCTGGGGCGTGTCGCTGCGCCAGCAGAAAAACGTGTTCTACGACGCGCTGCTCTACGCCAAGCACCCCGCGCGCTACCGCCGCGAGCTGAGGCCTCGGCCGCCCTGGGACTACTACGCCATCGTCGCGCTTGCGCTGGCCGCCTTGCTTTTCGCCGCGCTGGGGCAGGCGGCCGTGGCCACCGGCTGCGCGCTGGGCATGCTGGGGCTGCAGCTCGCCCTGGCGCTGCGCCGCCTGCGGGGCGCCTCCCATGCGGGCGGACACGTGGCCGAAATGCTGGCCACCTCGCTGCTGATTCCTTTTCTCTCCGTGTTCTGGCGCTTGCGCGGCGCACGGCGTTTTCGCGTGTGGTTCTGGTGATGGCCGCTCCCGAACGCGTCGCCATCTTCCGCGCCCTGATGCTGGGCGACATGCTGTGCGCGACGCCCGCCTTGCGCGCGATGCGCGCCGCCTGGCCGCGCGCGCGGCTCACCCTGGTGGGCCTGCCGTGGGCGCGTGAACTGGCCCAACGCCTGCCGGGTGTCGACGATTTCGAAGCCTTTCCCGGCTGGCCGGGCCTGATGGAACAGGCGCCGGCCGGTGCGGACGCGGGGGCGGCCTTCCTGAGTCGGCTGCGCGCGCGCCACTTCGATCTGGCCATCCAGTTGCACGGCAGCGGGGGCATCAGCAACCCGCTGGTGGCGCGTTTCGGCGCGCGCCGCTTGGCGGGCTTTGCCGGGCAGGGCGCCTGGCGGCCCGCGCGCGATGCCGCGCGCTTCATTCCCTGGCCCGAGCAAGGGCAGGAGATCGAGCGCCTGTTGTCGCTCACCGATCACCTCGGCCTGCCCCGCTGCGGGCTGGCGATGGACCTGCCCGTCAGCCGCGCCGATCACGAGCGCGTGCGCGCCTGGTTGCCGACCGGGCACGCCTATGCGGTGGTGCACGCGGGTGCGCGCTGGCCGTCGCGGCGTTGGCCCGCGCGCCGTTTCGCCGCCGTGGCCGACGCGCTGGCGGCCCACGGCCTGCGCGTGGTGCTGACCGGCACCGCCGGGGAGCGCGAGGCGAGCCTGGCCGTCGCCACGGCCATGGCCGCGCCCGCGCTGGACCTCACCGGCCGCACCGATCTGTGGACCTTGGCCGCGCTGGTCGCCTCGGCTCGCCTGGTGGTGAGCAACGACACCGGCGTGTCGCACGTGGCGGCGGCGCTCGACACGCCCAGCGTGGTCGTGGCCTGCGGCAGCGAGGTCGAGCGCTGGGCGCCGCTGGCCCACGAGCGGCACCGCGTGCTCTGGCGCGACGCACCATGTCGACCCTGCGGCGAAGACCACTGCACCGTCGGCCATGGCTGCGCCCGCGCCCTGGGCGTCGAGGCGGTGGTGCACGCCGCGCTGACACGCATGGAGGCCGGGCACGATGCCGCAGTGGCCGTCTGAAGCCGCGCCCCCGTCGGGGCGGCGCCTGCGCATCCTCACCTGGCACGTGCACGGCAACTACCTCTACAACCTCACGCAGGTGCCGCACGACTTCTGGCTCGTCACCGACGAGGCCCGCTCGCCGCAGCGAACCGGGCGCGTGGGCGCGCTGCCCTGGGGCGACAACGTGCACGAGGCGCCGGCCGCGGACCTGGCGTCCATGTCCTTCGACCTCGTGCTGTACCAGTCGCGCCAGGCGTGGGAGGTCGACCGCGAGCGCTACCTCAGCGCGGCCCAGCGCCGGCTGCCACGCATCGTGCTCGAGCACGACCCGCCCCAGTTGCACCCCACCGACACGCCGCACTGGTGCGACGACCCGGGCGCGCTGCTGGTGCACGTGACCCCGTTCAATGCGCTGATGTGGGACAACGGCCACGTGCCGGTGCGCGTGGTCGAGCACGGCGTGAAGCCCTTGGCGCCGGTGGAATGGAGTGGTCACCTGGCGCGCGGCGTGGTGGTGGTGAACCACATCGGCCGGCGCGGGCGCCGGCTGGGCCTGGACCTGTGGCGCCGGTTCGGCGCCCAGGTGCCGCTCACCCTGGTGGGCATGGGCAGCGAAGCCGTGGGCGGACAGGGGGAGGTGGCGCAACTCGACATGCCCGCCGTGCTGGCGGCGCACCGCTTCTACTGCCACCCGGTGCGCTACACGAGCCTGGGGCTGGCCGTCATCGAGGCCATGATGGCGGGCCTGCCCGTGGTGGGCCTGGCGACGACCGAACTGGTCACGGTGATCCGCAACGGCCACAACGGCTACATCGACACCGAGCCGCAGCGGCTGGTGCCGGTGATGCGCGCGCTCAGCGAGGACCGCGACCTCGCCCTGCAGTGGGGGCAGGCCGCGCGCCGCACGGCACAGGAGCGCTTCTCCATCGACCGCTTCGTGAGCGACTGGCTGGCCGTGCTGGACGAGGTGGCGCGCTAGCCCGCTCGCCGGGCACCCTCACTGCCGGGAGGGGGAGTCGCCCGCGTATTCCTTCAGCCGGTTGTAGAGCGTCTTGAGGCTGATGCCGAGCACGGCCGCGGTGCGCTCCTTCTGCTGCTGGCACTGGTCGAGCGTGGCCTGGATCAGCAGGCGCTCGGCTTGCGCCATGGACACGCCCACGGGCAGGGTGATGGCCGGCCCCCCACCGGCAGGCGACGGCTCGGACCGGGCCGCCGCGCGCGGCGCCGGCAAGGCGGCCACCGGCACCGGGCGCCCGGCGCCGCCCGGCAGCCAGCGCGCGTCGATGGCTTCGCCGTCCGCCATCACGTAGGCGCGGTGGATGGCGTTGCGCAGTTCGCGCACATTGCCTGGCCAGGGGTGTGCGGCGAGCTGGCGCAGGGCCGCGTCGTCCAGGTGCCGGGCGATGCCTTCGCGGCGCGAGATGTCTTCCAGGAAGTGCTGGGCGAGCAGCGGCACGTCGTCCAGGCGCTCGCGCAGCGACGGCAATTCGATCGGGAAAACATTCAGGCGGTAGAGCAGGTCTTCGCGCAGCTTGCCCTGGGCCACGGCCTCCAGCGGCTGCCGGTTGGTGGCGGCGATGATGCGCACGTCGGTCTGGATGCTCTGCGTGGAGCCGACGCGCATGAAGCGCCCCGTTTCCAGCACGCGCAGCAGCTTGACCTGCAGGTCCAGCGGCATTTCGGTGATCTCGTCGAGGAACAGCGTGCCGCCGCTGGCGCGTTCGAAAAAGCCCAGGTGCTGGCGGTCGGCGCCGGTGAAACTGCCTTTCTCGTGGCCGAAGATCTCGCTCTCCATCAGGTGGGGCGAGATGGCTCCGCAGTTCACCGCCAGGAAAGGGCCCGCCTGGCGGCGGCTGAAGGCGTGCACGGTTTGCGCCACCAGTTCCTTGCCGCTGCCGCTTTCGCCGGTGATCAGCACCGTCACGGACGTCGGGGCCACGCGGTGGATCTGCTCGTACACGCGGCGCATCGCCGCCGAGCGGCCCCACAGCAGGCCGAAGCGGCCCGACTCGGCATCGGGATCGCGCGGTGCCGCGGCGGGCACGGTCTTGCCGCCGGCCGCATCGGGCCGGCTGTCGCAGCGCGAGAGCACGCGCTGCAGCTGCTTCATCGCGATGGGCTTGACCAGGTAGTCGGCGGCACCCAGGCGCATGGCCTCGATGGACGAGTCCAGGCTGGCGTGGCCCGTCACCAGCACGATCTCGGAATCGCTGACGAGCTGGCGGTCGGAAAACAGGTCCAGGCCGTTGCCGTCGGGCAGCAGCATGTCGAGCAAGACCAGGTCCGGCGGCTGCAACGCGATCTGGCGCCGGGCGTCGCGCAGGGTGTGCGCCACGGCGACGGAGAAGCGGTCGGCCCGCACCAGCTCGCGCAGGGTGGTGGCGGAGTCGGTGTCGTCGTCGACGATGAGCACGTGGTTCATGTTTGGTGTTTTCCCTGTTGCGCAGCCGGCTGCGACGAGCCTGAGCGGTGCATCATGGTCCGCTGCGCCGCCGCGTGTCTGTATCCACCTGTAGCGAACGTGGGCATGTCGCTTGCCCCCGCTCGCTTGAAGGTCCCATGCAAGACACAAGGAGGTTTGTGCCATGAAACACGCCCTGGCGGAACGGCGAGGTCGCGCAGAACCGCGTCAGACCTGTCCTACACGCACCCCCAGCCACCGTTTGCGCGACGGATTGGCGCTGCTCGCCTTGGGCGGGCTGCTGCTCCAGTGCTGGGCGCAGTGCAGCCAGGTGGTCCGGCGCCGCCGCCTCGAGCGACCGGCGGCTTCCTCGCCCGCGGTGCAGCGCTGGGAAGGTGAGGGCGGGCAGCCCCTGGACGAACCCCCGCCGCAGTGAGCGCCTGGCGGGCGGCCCCCGCGGCGCTCAGGCATGCCGCAGGTCGCTCGTGCTCACCACCGCCGTTCCGAAGCGGCCCACCGCGATGCCGGCGGCCCGGTTGGCCTGACGCAGCGCGTCGTCGATGGGGTGGCCGGCGGCCAGAAAGGCCGCCAGGGTGGCCAGGGTGGTGTCGCCCGCGCCGCTGACGTCGAACACCTCGCGGGCCTGGGTGTCGATGTGCAGGGGCTCCTGCCCCGCGCCGAAGAGCGAGAGGCCGCGCTCGCCGCGCGTCACCAGCAGGTAGCGCAGGGCCAGTCCGCCTCGCAGCATCTCCATGGCCTGCAGAAAGCCGCGTTCGTCCGACCAGCCCCCGGTCAGCGCGCGCGCCTCGGCTTCGTTGGGCTTGAGCAGCCAGGCGCCGCGGTAGCGCTCGACGTCGCTGCCCTTGGGGTCCACCAGGGTTCGGCAGCCGTGCGCGCGCGCCGCCTCCAGCATCTCGTCGCAGTGGCGCAGCGCGCCCTTGCCGTAGTCGCTCAGCACGAGCCAGGGGTGCGAAGGCAAGAGGGCCTGGGTCAATGAGCACAGCGCCCGTGCGGACGCCGCCGGCGCCGTGTGTTCGATGTCGATGCGCAGCAGTTGCTGGCGGCGGCAGACGGCACGGATCTTCTGCGTGGTGGCGGGCGCGGTGCACACGGCGCGCACGCGCACGCCCCCGTGCTCCAGCAGCTGGCGCAGTTGGTGGGCGGATTCGTCCCGGCCCAGCAGGGTGACCAGCGTGACGCGGGCGTCCAGCGCGGCGAGGTTGAGCGCGACATTGGCCGCGCCGCCCGCGCGCTGCTGCTCGCGGTCGAAGCGCAGCACGGGCACCGGGGCTTCGGGCGAGATGCGCTCGACGCTTCCCTCCCAGTACCGGTCGAGCATGCTGTCGCCAATGACGAGAACGGGTTCTGAAGGCATGGTGGACACTGCGGGCAAGCCCCATGCCCAGGGCCGCGCAGGGGCGCGAACATGGCGCCGGCATCAGGGCCCGGCGGTCGCCGTCGGCCCCTTCACATGGCGCTCGATGAGGTGGCTGAGCTGCAGCGGGCTCACGGGTTTGGTCAGGTGCAGGTCGAAGCCGGCCTCCAGCGCGAGTTCGCGGTCGTGCAGCTGGCTCCAGCCCGTCACGGCGACCAGCAGGGTGGCCTCGCCGCCGGGCGAGCGCCGGATCTCGCGCGCCACCTGGTGCCCCGTGCGCCCGGGCATGCCGATGTCGAGCAGGCACACCTCGGGATGCTCGGCGTGCCACACGGCCACGGCCTCGTTGCCGTCGTAAGCCATGTACACCGTGTGGCCATCGGCCTGGAGCAGGGCGGCCAGCGTGTCGGAGGCGTCGCGGTTGTCGTCGGCGATGAGCACGCGAAGCTTGCGCCGCTCGGTGCTCGCCGGCGCGTCCTCCCCATCGGTGGCCGCAGGCGCCGCGGCCTGCCCCAGCGGCAGGAGGATGGTGAAGGTGCTGCCCATGCCCACGCCCTCGCTGCTGGCCGTGAGCGTGCCGCCGTGCAGCTCGACCAGCCCCTTGGACATGGCCAGACCGATGCCCAGGCCGCCCCGGGTGCGCTCGCCCGCGTGGTGCAGCTGCGTGAACATGCGAAACGCCTCGGGGATGGCGTCGGGCGGGATGCCGATGCCGTCGTCCTGCACCTCGATGAACGCCGAGTCGCCTCGCACGCCGGCCCTCAGGTGGATGGTGCCGCCCGGGTCGGTGTACTTGGCGGCGTTGGTGAGCAGATTGGCCGCCACCTGCGCCAGGCGCAGCGGGTCGGCATCGAGCACCACGGGGCGCTCGTCGATGGCGACCAGCAGCTGGTGCCCCTTGGCCTCGATCAGCGGACGCGCGGTCTCCATGGCCGAGGCGAGCACGCTGCCCAGGTCCGTCGGCGAGCGGCGCAGGCTCAGCGCCCCCCGCGTGATGCGGGAGACGTCGAGCAGGTCGTCGAGCAGCAGCGCCATGTGCGAGACCTGGCGGTCGATGACCTCGAAGCTCCAGCGTTTCTGTTCGTCGGTGGCGCGCGCCGACATGGCCAGCAGCGTGGCCTGGCGGATGGGCGCCAGCGGGTTGCGAAGCTCGTGCGCCAGGGTGGCCAGGAACTCGTCCTTGCGGCGGTCGCTCTCGCGCAGCAACTGCTCGTTGCGCATGCGCTCGGAGATGTCGGTGAACCACACGCCCACTCCGTCGGGAATGGGCGAGACGATGCAGTGGAACCAGCGCGTGTGTTCGCGCTCGTCGTCGATGGTGTCGAACTCGCAGGTGCAGGCCGATTCGACTGCCGTGACGCAGTAGCTGAAGGCGGGGTGGCCCATCCAGGGACAGGAGGGGTTGCTCAGCACGCGGTGGCCCACCAGCTGATCGATGGGGCAGCCCAGCGCATCGGCGCCCGCGCGGTTGAGGTAGATCCAGAGGAAATCGACGATTTGCCCCCCCTGGCGTACGGGCCTGAGGATGCCGAAGGGCGCGCCGGAGGCGGCGAGCACGGCTTCGAAGCGGCCCTGCGTGGCGACCAGCTCATCGCGTGTGCGCGCCCGCTCGGTGAACACGGCGGCCTTGCGCGCGCAGATGTCGGCCATGCGCTGCTCGCGTTCGGTGGGGGCGCGCGGCTCGTCCAGGCACACGGTGATGGCGCCCAGCACTTCGCCCTGCGAATCGATGAGCGGCGTGCCGTGGACCGCCCGGATCGCCTGGGTTTCGAAGAAGTCGTGGCAGGCCTTGAAGGTTTCGTCGTCGTGCGTGTCCTCCACGACCACGCGCGTGCGCTGGCGGCAGACCTCCGCGCAGGCGCCGGTGCTCAGGCCTTCGAGCATGGCCAGTGCGGCGTCGTCGAAACCCGCGCTGGCCTCGACGCGCAGCCCCTGGCCCTGCGGCTCGCACAGCGAGACCATGCCGCGGGTGGCGCCATGGAAGTGCAGCAGCGTGGCCAGGATCATGTGCAGTTGCTGGCCGATGTGCGAGGTGTCCAGCAACTGCGTGCTCAACTCGTGCAGGTGGTTCAGGTCGTCCACCTGCCGGCTGAGCTGCTCGCGCGCGGCCTCGAGCTGGGCGTTGATCCGTTTGCTCTCGGTCACGTCCACGCAGGCGCCGCGCAGGCGCTCCGCCCGCTGCCCGCGCCAGACGACGTGCACGCGCAGCAGCAGCAACTGCGCAACGCCGCCGGTGGCCGAGGGCAGCACCACTTCCCGCTCGTAATAGGTCGTGCCGCGCTGGATCGCCTGGCGGACGTGGTCGCGGCTTTCGGCCAGCAGTTCCGGGCGCACGCCCCGGGCCCAGGTGCTCAGGGGAACGGGATCCGGCGTGACCGGCGCGCCCGCGAGCCGGGCCAGCACCGGCGAGGCGCGGATGGTCTGTGCCACGAGGTCGATGTCGAACACCCCGATGCCCGTGCCTTCGATGGCCAGCATGAGCCGGTCTTCCGCCGAGGCCGCCCGGGCCCGCGACTGGCGCAGCGAGGCGCCCATGGCCACCAGCAGGCCACCCAGCAGCAGGTACAGGCCCAGGCGCATGAGGTCGGCACCGCCAGGGCTGCCCCACCACCGGTGCGCGCCCTCGAAAGGAAAGCCCGTGCCGATCGCCCCTGCCAGCAGCAGCAGCACGCCGGGCCCCGGACCCAGGGCGGCCGCGGCCACGGCGGCGGCGGGCAGGTAGAACACGAAAGGGCGCAGGGCGCCCACCCAGGGCCACAGCAGCCAGTGCAACGCGCCGGCCACCAGGGCGATGAGCAGGGCCACGGCGTACCGTTGCACGTGGGACATGCCCTTACCGTAACGCCATTGGTTCATGGTGTGCGAATCCAGAGGAAATCCAGGGGAACCGGCCATCGCCCATCGGGGCGGGGCGGGAACGTCGGCGCTGCGGCGCGGTCTTGTGCAGTCATGAAACAGTCGATCGGTGGGATCTTTCAACGGGGGCGCCGGGCGGTGGCCCGGCTCCTCTCACCTTCGCGCGGCGAGGGCCTGGCGCCCGAGGCCGACGCGAAGGATTGGGCGCACGCCTCGGCGGCGGGGGAAGAAGACCCGGGTGCCAGCGTCGATCTGCTGGACGACCGGCCGCCGCCCCGCGCCGTCAGGAGGGAGGCGGACTGAGGGCGCTGGCCCCGTTCGGCGGGCTCGGCGGCGGCGCGTTCGGGCCCGGCACCGGCGGTGCCGGCGGCGGATCGCCCATCGGCGGCGGCACCGGGTCGTGCAGAGGCGGCGGGGCGGGCGGTTGCAGGGGAGGCGGCGGGGTGGTGTGCATGGGGTTCAGACGGGCTTCTTGCGCTCGGCATGCGCTGGGGTTGAAGGGTGCTCGGGGGGGTCATGCGCCAGGATGGCGATGCTGCCGTCGGGCTCCAGGATGGCCCACTTCACCTCGCTCAGGGCCTCCAGGCCCGTCTTGTGCATCTCGGTGAACACCTCGTCGGGCGTGACCCGCATGCGGTTCATCGCATCGACGAGGAAGCGGCCTTCGTAGACGAGCACCGTGGGATCGCCCGACACCAGGCGGCCGACGCGCTCGAAGCGCTGCACGAGCAGCGAGGTGAGAAAGACCAGCACCAGCAAGGTGCACAGGCCGGTGAGCCCGGTGGTCAGGGAGTAGTCGCTGCCGATGAGCGCCTGGGACACGATCTCCGGAATCATCAGCAGGGACACCAGTTCCAGGGGCGAGAGCTGGCCGAACTCGCGTTTGCCCAGCACGCGCAAGCCGAGCAGCACGACCAGGTAGATGACGGTGACGCGCGCGACGGTGTCCATGTCATCAGGGCAGCACGGTCGTGGAGAAGTCCAGGCGCGCCAGCGTGGGCTGTCCGGGACGGTTGAGTTCCACCCAGCCCTTCAGCAGGCCCCAGTCGTCGGGTTGCAGGCGCAGGTGCACGCTGGCGCGCTCGCCAGGGGCCAGTGCCGGCAGGCTGACCCGGGCGCGGCCCGACGAGATGGCGTCGGGCGCCGGCACCGAATCGACGCTGGAGAAGTGCGCGAGGTAGGCCTCGTCGAACGCCAGCGACAAGTCCTGGGTGCCTTCGGCGGCGGTGTTGGTGACGGTGACGACGAGATGCCCGCTGCCCAGGTGGCGCAGCCGCGCCGGGTGGCTCACGTCCAGCCAGAGCGCGTTCGGTGCCTGCAGGACCTGGCGGGTGTGCGCGGGCCCGAGTGCGCCGCTGAGTGCCAGCACGGGCAGGAGCGCCAGCGCGGGGATGCCGATCCATTCCAGGGCGCCCAGGCGCACCTCGCGACGGTATTCGGGCGGGCGGGGTGGTGAGGGCGGGTGCGGTGAGGGCATGGATGTCGGCCGGCTGCCGGTCCCCGGCAATCGGCGTGCCCGGTCCGCGCGCATGGCATGCCGCTTGCCCACCAAAGCCACATCTCCCACAGCCACACCATTGATGGAAAGGAACCTGAACATGAACCAAGTCAGCGAAGTCATGACCCGCGGGGTGCGGACCCTGTCTCCCGGCGACAACCTGCGCCTGGCCGCCCAGGCGATGGAGGAAATGGCCATTGGATCGGTCCCCGTGTGCGACGGCCAGCGGCTGCTCGGCATGGTGACGGACCGCGATCTGGTGGTGCGGGGCGTGGCCCAGGGCCTGGCCCCCGAACGCGCCACCCTGCGCGAGGTGATGAGTCCCGAGGTGAAGTGGTGCTACGAGGACCAGTCCATCGAAGAAGCGGCGCAGATGATGTGCGATGCGCAGATCCGCCGCCTGCCGGTGGTGGACCACGACAAGCGCCTGGTCGGCCTCCTGTCGCTGGGCGACGTGGCGGTCAAGACCAGCCCCGAGGAAGCGGCCCGGGCCTTGCAGGACATTTCGCAGCCCGCGCAGCCGGATCGGGCGGGCCTGAGTCAGGCCAGTGGCGCCGCCGGCGGGGGCGCGGATCGCAGCACCCGGCGCTGAGCAGTGCCAAGCGGCCTCGAGCGCTTCGGGGCCGCCTGCGCGGGGCGGCGGGGGCGACGGACGGAATTTGAGCGGCTTTGCGTGCGCTGCTTGACGCTTGGCCTGTCCGGCAGGGCCTCACAATAGTCCCTGGCGGTATCCACCGCCCGGCCAACCGGCGGTGTCCCGGACGGCATCGGGGGTGGGGCGCGCTCGCTAGAATGAATTTCATGGCTTCGCAGATCCCCAAGAAACCGGAAACCCCAGCGGCCCCGCCCGCCACGGGCAGCGACGACGCGGTCGTCCTGGAACGGCGCACGCAGCGCGTTCAACCGCCCCAGATGTACCAGGTGGTGCTGCTCAATGACGATTTCACCCCGATGGAATTCGTCGTGCAGGTCATCCAGGAGTACTTCAGCAAGGACCGCGAGACGGCCACCCAGATCATGTTGAAGATTCACCTGGAGGGAAAAGGGGTTTGCGGCGTCTATTCACGCGATGTCGCAAGCACCAAGGTGGACCAGGTGCTGCAGGCCGCCCGCTCGGCGGGTCACCCCTTGCAATGCGTGAGCGAACCTGTTGAATAAGCGTTCAAGCTCCTCATCTAGACCCTACATTCGTCTCAGGACGCGCTTTTCCCGATACTCCCCAGCCAAAGGACGTGCCACATGATTGCCCAGGAACTTGAAGTCAGCTTGCACATGGCCTTCGTCGAGGCCAGGCAGCAGCGGCACGAATTCATCACGGTGGAGCACCTGCTGCTGGCTTTGCTTGACAACCCCAGCGCCGCCGAGGTCTTGCGTGCCTGCTCGGCCAACATCGACGACCTTCGCAAGTCCTTGACGAACTTCATCAAGGACAACACCCCGCAGGTGGCGGGCACCGACGAGGTGGACACCCAGCCCACGCTGGGTTTCCAGCGCGTCATCCAGCGCGCCATCATGCACGTGCAGTCCACCGGCAATGGCAAGAAAGAGGTCACCGGTGCCAACGTGCTCGTCGCCATCTTCGGCGAGAAGGACTCGCACGCCGTCTACTACCTGCACCAGCAGGGCGTGACGCGCCTGGACGTGGTGAACTTCATCGCTCACGGCATCCGCAAGAGCGATCCGCCGGAGCCGACCAAGTCCAATGAAAGCGCGGCCGAGAACGAAGAGGCCGCCGAAGCCAAGGGCAACGAGAAGGCCTCGCCGCTGGAGCAGTTCACGCAGAACCTGAACCAGATGGCCAAGGACGGCAAGATCGACCCGCTCATCGGCCGCGAGTACGAGGTCGAGCGCGTCATCCAGATCCTGTGCCGCCGCCGCAAGAACAACCCGCTGCTCGTGGGCGAGGCCGGCGTGGGCAAGACGGCCATCGCCGAGGGCCTGGCCTGGCGCATCACGCAGGGCGACGTGCCGGAGATCCTCGCCGAGTCCAGCGTCTATTCGCTCGACATGGGCGCGCTGCTGGCCGGCACCAAGTACCGCGGCGATTTCGAGCAGCGCCTCAAAGGCGTGCTCAAGTCGCTCAAGGACAAGCCCAACGCCATCCTGTTCATCGACGAGATCCACACCCTGATCGGGGCCGGTGCGGCCTCGGGCGGTACGCTGGACGCGTCCAACCTGCTCAAGCCGGCGCTTTCCAGCGGCCAGCTCAAGTGCATCGGCGCCACCACCTTCAGCGAGTACCGCGGCATCTTCGAGAAGGACGCGGCCCTGTCGCGGCGCTTCCAGAAGGTCGACGTGGTGGAGCCCACGGTGGAGCAGACGGTGGACATCCTCAAGGGGCTGAAGTCGCGCTTCGAGGAGCACCACAACGTCAAGTACGCCGTGGCCGCCCTTCAGGCCGCCGCCGAGCTGTCGGCCAAGTACATCAACGACCGCCACCTGCCCGACAAGGCCATCGACGTGATCGACGAGGCCGGCGCGGCGCAGCGCATCCTGCCGGCGTCCAAGCGCAAGAAGACCATCTCCAAGACCGAGGTCGAGGAGATCGTCGCCAAGATCGCGCGCATCCCGCCCGCCAACGTCTCCAATGACGACCGCGGCAAGCTCGCAACGCTGGAGCGCGACCTCAAGAGCGTGGTGTTCGGCCAGGACAAGGCGCTGGAGGTGCTCGCCGCCAGCGTGAAGATGGCGCGTTCCGGTCTGGGCAAGGCCGACAAGCCCATCGGCGCCTTCCTGTTCAGCGGCCCCACCGGCGTGGGCAAGACCGAAGCGGCCAAGCAGCTGGCCTACATCATGGGCATCGAGCTGATCCGCTTCGACATGTCCGAGTACATGGAGCGCCACGCCGTCAGCCGCCTGATTGGCGCGCCTCCGGGCTACGTGGGTTTCGACCAGGGTGGCCTGCTGACCGAGGCCATCACCAAGAAGCCGCACTGCGTGCTGCTGCTCGACGAGATCGAGAAGGCGCACCCGGACATCTTCAACGTGCTGCTGCAGGTGATGGACCACGGCACGCTGACCGACAACAACGGACGCAAGGCCGACTTCCGCAACGTGATCGTCATCATGACCACGAACGCGGGCGCCGAGACCATGAACAAGGCGACCATCGGTTTCACCAACCCGCGTGCCGCGGGCGACGAGATGGCCGATATCAAGCGCCTGTTCACGCCCGAGTTCCGCAACCGCCTGGACGCGATCGTCAATTTCAAGGCCCTGGACGAGCAGATCATCCTGCGCGTGGTCGACAAGTTCCTGCTGCAGCTGGAGACGCAACTGGCCGAGAAGAAGGTGGAGGTCACCTTCAGCGACACGCTGCGCCAGCACCTGGCCAAGAAGGGCTTCGACCCGCTGATGGGCGCGCGCCCGATGCAGCGCCTCATCCAGGACACCATTCGCCGTGCCCTGGCCGACGAGCTGCTGTTCGGTCGCCTGACCGAGGGGGGGCGCCTGAACGTCGACCTGGTGACCAAGACGGGCGAGGACGGCAAGGAAACCCAGGAAGTCGAACTCGACATCCAGCCGCTGCCGAAGAAGGAAGGCAAGGCCAAGCCGGAAGAGGCCACGGAAGTCTGAAGCCCGCCGGTCCCTGGCCCTGCAAGATGCCCCGCCCTGAGCGGGGCATTTTTTTGGGTTCAGCCGCCCGGCCGCGCTGGCGACGCCCGATCGGAGGCGTCCGGGTCGAAGGCATGGCGGAAGGCCAGCAGGAACTCGTCCACCCGTTGTCGGGGCAAGCGGTCGATGCCGGCGGCGGTGGCACGCCCGCCGCCGCCGAAGGCCAGGCAGAGGAGGTCGGCGCCGCGTGGCCGATGGGCGGGCGCGCGCACGGTCACCACGAAGGCCTCGGGGCCGGCGGCTCGCAGCACCGCGCAGGCCTGTTCGGGCTCGCGCTCGGCGCAGCGGTAGGCCAGGCTGCCCTGCACGCGCCGCGCCCACGCTTCATTGGGCAGCTCGTAGACCGCGCCCGCCGGCAGGCGCCAGCGTGGAGACAGCGCGTCGGCGCGGGCCAGGTCCTCGCGCTGGCGCACGATCAGGGCGTCGGCCACGCGTTCTAGCCGCCAGAAGGCCAGCGGGTCGGCGTAGGGCCGCATCAGGGCGTGCAGCGCGGCTGGCGCGATCAGGACGTCGGCCCGCGTGTCGCCGTAGGCGTTGTGGTTGATCGCCTCGCCCAGCGTGCGCAGCGCGTCCAGGCGCGCTTCGTCCAGGCCGGCGGCGTGGCCCAGCGCACGTGCGCTGGCCAGCATGCCGTCGCCGAAAGCACCGGTGACGGCCCAGGCCGTGTGCGGGCCGCCCAGGTGACGGTGCACGATGAGGCTGGTGCAGCGCGTGGGCGCGGCCTCGATCTCCAGCATCAGGGCCGGATGGCGCGGCAGCGGTTCGGGGCCGGCGTGGTGGTGGTCGAAGTACTCCACGCTGACGCCGCGCGCCAAGAGCGCCTCCAGGGCTTCCCGGTTGCGTGCCAGCGAGATGTCCAGCACCGTCAGCGTGTCGCCGGGCTGGGCGTCGACGCGTTCGAGCAGGGCGATGTCGCGCTTGAGGCCCGTGACCTGGCGAGCCTCGCGCGGGTGGACCAGGCGCAGCTGCTGCAGCGCGCACAGGCCGTCGGCGTCGCCGTTGAAGACGTCCCAGTGGCTCATGTCCTTATCGGCCCGTCTCGGCGGCCATCGGCGCAGGCGCCCAGGCCAGCGGCAGGCGCAGCTCCAGCGTGCCGTCGGGGCAGCGGCGCATGCCGAAGCCGGTGGCGCGCGCGAGGTTGACCATGCCGTGGTTGCCTTCCAGGCACCAGCCCATCAGCTCGCGCGTGCCGCGCGCGCGCAGGTGCTCGATCAGCCGGTCCAGCAGGGCGCGTCCCAGCCCGCGCCCTTGCCAGGGCTGTGCCACCTGAACCGCGAATTCGGCGACTTCGTTGTCGGGGTCGCACACGGCGCGCGCCTCGCCGCACAGCAGGTCCCCGGCCAAGGCAACGAAGGCCATCTCGCGCTCGTAGTCGATCTGGCAGTAGCGCGCCAGCTCGCTGCTCGGCACTTCGCGGCGCGTGAAGAAGAAGCGCAGCCGCAGGTCCTCGGGCGAGCACTGGGCGTAAAACCGCTGCAGCCGCTCGCCGTCTTCCGGACGGATGGGGCGCAGGCACATCGGCTCGCCGCCGACGTCCTGCACCCGCTCCAGACCGGAGGGGTACGGCCGCAGCGCCAGGTGCGCCCCATCGCGCGTCGGCTCAGCCGCGCGCACGCGAACGCGTGCGTCCAGCGCGATCGCGCCGTGCGCGTCCACCAGCAGCGGGTTGATGTCGAGTTCGGCGACGTGGGCGAGGTCGCTGGCGAGCTGGCTCAGGCGCAGCAGCACGTCCACGATGGCGTCCTGCTTGGCGGGCGGGCGCGAGCGGTAGCCGCGCAGCAGGCCCGCCACGCGCGTGCGCTGCACCAGATCGCGGGCGAGCACGGCGTTGAGCGGCGGCAGCGCGATCGCGCGGTCGGCGCGCACCTCCACCGCCGTGCCGCCTTCGCCGAACAGCAGCACCGGGCCAAACACCGGGTCGCTGGCAATGCCCGCGATGGTTTCCACCGCCAGGGGCCAGTCGGCCATGGCCTGCACGGTGAAGCCGTTCAGGCGGGCGCCGGGCTTGGCGCGTGCAATCCGCTCCTGCATGTGCTGCGCTTCGGCCCGCAGCTGGGCGGCGTCGGCCAGGTTCAGTGCCACGCCGCCCACGTCCGATTTGTGCAGGACGTCGGGCGACACGATCTTGAGCGCCACCGGGTAGCCGATGCGTTCGGCCGCCGCCAGCGCGCCTGGCACGTCGCCCACGCGTTCGGTGGCCACGCAGGGAATGCCGTAGGCCAGCAGCAATTGCTTGGCCTGGCCTTCGTCGAGCCACTCGCTGCCTTGGGCCAGGGCCGCCTCGACCAGGGCGCGCGCGCCTTCCCGGTCAGGAAAGTGCAGCTCGGGTCTCGACTCGGGCAACTGCAGCAACGCGGCCTGTGCCGCGTGGTGGTCGCGCAGCTGCTGCCAGGCGGCGGTGGCGCGCTCGGGGGTGTCGTAACAGGCAATGCCTTGCGCGCCGAACAGCTCGCGCGCGGCCTGCACGCGCGGGCCGCCGAGCCAGCAGGCCAGCACCGGCTTGTCGGATTCGCGCAGCAGAGGCAGGCTGGCCTGCGCGATCTCCGTGGCCGATGCGATGGCCGTGGGCGCGTGCATGAACAGGATGCCATCCACCTCGCTCGCGTCGATCAGCGCGCGCAGGGCGTCGAGGTAGCGTTCGGGCGGTGCGTCCCCGATGACGTCCACCGGGTTGTCGTGCGACCAGTTGGCGGGCAGGCAGGCGTCCAGCCGCGCCAGGGTGCGCGAAGACAAGGCCGCGAGTTGACCGCCGTCCAGCGTGTCGGCGGCGAGCACGCCCGCGCCGCCGCCATTGGTGAGCACGGCCAGCCGCGGGCCAGCCCCATGGCGCACGCGCGAGAGCGTCTGCGCGGCGTCGAACAGCGCCTCCAGCGTATCGACGCGCAGCATGCCGGCGCGCCGCACGGCGGCGTCGAACACGGCGTCGGAGCCGGCCAGTGCGCCGGTGTGCGAGGCCGCGGCCCGCGCGCCGTCGGGCCGGCGGCCGGACTTGACCAGCACCACCGGCTTGTTGCGCGCCGCGGCGCGCGCGGCCGACATGAACTTGCGCGCGTGTGTCACGGATTCCATGTACAGCAGGATGGCGCGGGTGTGCGGGTCGCTGCCGAGGTAGTCGAGCAGGTCGCCGAAGTCCACGTCGGCGCCATCGCCCAGCGAGATGAAGTGCGAGAAACCGATGCCACGCGCCCGGGCCCAGTCGAGCATGGCCGTGGCGAGTGCGCCCGATTGCGTGACGAAGGCGAGCTCGCCCGGCAGGGCCTGGCCCGGCGCGAAGCTGGCGTTGAGCGCCTGCCCCGGCACCAGTGCGCCGATGCAGTTGGGCCCGAGGATGCGCAGCAGGTGCGGGCGTGCCGCGTCGAGCATGGCCTGCTCCAGGCTGCGGCCGTCCGGGGCCTGGCCGTCGCGCAGGCCGGCGGTGAGCACGATGGCCGCGCGCGTGCCCCTGCGGCCGAGCTGGGCCACGAGTTCGGGCACGCTGTCGGCCGGCGTGCAGATGACGGCCAGGTCGGGCGCGGCGGGCAGTTCGTCCACGCTGGAGAACACGGGCTGGCCGTCGAGCTCGAAGGGCCGGTGGTTCACCGCCCACAGCGGCCCCGCGAAACCGGCTTCGCGCAGGTTGCGCCAGACCAGCGCGCCCACGGCGTTGGCGCGCCGCGAGACGCCGATGACGGCCACCGAGCGCGGCTGAAACAGGGTGTCGAGATGCCGAATGCTCACGGGACTACCTCCGTGCTGCGTACCGCGTGGCTGAGCGCCTGGGGAGCGGCGAGGCAGCGCATGCCCGCATGATGAACCGCGATGCGCGGGCGGGCTTGCGCCAGGTCAAAGGTGCGGCCGACGGAACGTCTTGACGTGAGCCATGGCTCGCGTCAAGGTAGCGGCCATCGCGCAAGCCAACACTCCGTGGCAACTGCACATCACCCGGTGATGACATCAAGGAGGCACCCATGGCTGAACGCGAATACGCAGACCCGGGCGCGCGCGATCACTTGCGCGCCGTGCTCAGCGAGCGCCGCGAGCGCTTGATGAACTTCTTGCGGCGGGGCGCGCTGCCGATCGGGCTGAGCGACGACATCGTCGAAGAGGTGGACCACCTCGACAGCGCGCTGGCACGCCTGGACGCCCCGGGCGCCAGCGCCTGTGCGCGTTGCGGTGAACCGATTTCCCTGACGCGCAGAACCCTGGTGCCCGACACGGGGCTGTGCACCGCTTGCGCCCTGGTGGCCGAGGGCCTGGCGCCGGGCCGCGACCGACGGGACGGCCCGAGTTCGACCTGGGACGCCGAGTTCCTGCCCGAGATCGGTTAGGGCCTCGGCGCCGGGCGTTCAGCGCTTGCCACCGAGCAGCCCGCCCAGCACGCCGCGCAGAATCTGCCGGCCCAGGCCGCTGGCCACGGTGCGGGCGGCCGTCTTGGCCATGGTCTGCACCAGGCCGTCGTACTGGCCGCCGCGCGGGCCGGTGCGGCCGAACAGCACCTCGTTGATCACGCTCTTTTCCTCGGCGGGCGCGCCTTTGGGCGAGCCGGGGATGCGCGGTGTTTTGGCGCCGGGCTTGCCGTCGGCGGCGGCCTCTGCGGCTTCCTCGACACGCGCCCCCGCGTGCGCGCGGAACATCTCGTAAGCGCTCTCGCGGTCCACGGTCTTTTCGTAGGTGCCCGCCACCAGCGAGCCCTGGGTCAGCGCGCGCCGCTGCTCGGGCGTGATGGGGCCGATCTGGCTGCCCGGCGGCACCACGTAGGCGCGCTCGGTCTCGCAGGGGCGGCCCTTGGGGTCCAGGAAGCTCACCAGGGCCTCGCCCACCGCGAGCTCGGTGATGGCGGCCTCGATGTCGAGCCCCGCTTTCGGGCGCATGGTCTGCGCGGTGGACTTCACCGCCTTCTGGTCGCGCGGCGTGAAGGCGCGCAGCGCGTGCTGCACGCGGTTGCCGAGCTGGCCGAGCACGCTGTCGGGGATGTCCAGCGGGTTCTGGGTCACGAAGTACACGCCCACGCCCTTGGAGCGCACCAGGCGCACCACGAGTTCGATGCGCTCGACCAGCACCTTGGGCGCCTCGTCGAACAGCAGGTGGGCCTCGTCGAAGAAGAACACGAGCCTGGGCTTGTCGGGGTCGCCGATCTCGGGCAGGGTCTCGAACAGCTCGGAGAGCATCCACAGCAGGAAGGTCGCGTACAGGCGCGGTGCGTTGAGCAGCTTGTCCGCGGCCAGGATGTTGATGACGCCCTTGCCGTCCACTGTCTGCATGAAGTCGGCGATGTCGAGCATGGGCTCGCCGAAGAACTTGTCGCCGCCCTGCGATTCGACCTGCATGAGCCCGCGCTGGATGGCGCCGATGGACGCCGCGCTGATGTTGCCGTATTCGGTGGTGAACTGTTTGGCGTTGTCGCCCACGTGCTGCAGCATGGCCCGCAGGTCCTTCATGTCGAGCAGCAGCAGGCCGTTGTCGTCGGCGATCTTGAAGATCAGGTTGAGCACGCCGGTCTGCGTGTCGTTCAGGTTGAGCATGCGCGCCAGCAGCAGCGGGCCCATGTCGCTGACGGTGGCGCGCACGGGGTGGCCTTGCTCGCCGAACACGTCCCACAGGGTGGTGGGGCATTCGGTGGGCTGGGGCAGATCGATGCCGCGTTCGGCCAGGACGGCGGCCATCTTCTCGCCGATCTTCCCGGTCTGGCTGATGCCGCTGAGATCGCCCTTCACGTCGGCCATGAACACCGGCACGCCGATGCGCGAGAAGCCTTCGGCCATGGCCTGCAGGGTCACGGTCTTGCCGGTGCCGGTGGCCCCGGTGATGAGGCCGTGGCGGTTGGCCAGGCCAGGCAGCACCTGGCAAGTGGTCTGGGCGTTCTTGGCGATCAGCAGGGGTTCGGCCATGGTCGGGTCCTGGTGGGTTGGGCGGGCGAGTTCGGGCGCGATCGTAAAATCGCGGGCTCATTAGATCAAAGCCAGCAGGCATTTCGAGGACTTCCCATGGCCGGACACAGCAAGTGGGCGAACATCCAGCACCGCAAGGGGCGCCAGGACGAGAAGCGGGGGAAGATCTGGACCCGCGTGATCCGTGAGATCACGGTGGCCGCGCGCAGCGGCGGCGGCGACCCCGCCATGAACCCGCGCCTTCGCCTGGCGATCGAGAAGGCCAAGGCGGCCAACATGCCGGCCGACCGCATCAAGTACAACGTGGACAAGGCCTCCGGCACGCTGGAAGGCCTGTCGCTGGAGGAAATCCGCTACGAGGGTTACGGCATCGGTGGCGCGGCGGTCATCCTGGACACCATGACCGACAACCGCGTGCGCACCGTGGCCGAGGTGCGCCACGCCTTCAGCAAATTCGGCGGCAACCTGGGCACCGAAGGCTCGGTGGCCTTCCAGTTCAAGCACTGCGGCCAGCTCATCTTCGCGCCCGGTACGTCGGAAGACACGGTGATGGAAGTGGCGCTGGAGGCCGGCGCCGAGGACGTCATCACCGACGACGATGGCGCCATCGAGGTGCTGACCCCGCCGGCCGACTTCGAGGCCGTGAAGGACGCGCTGGAAGCCAAGGGCCTGAAGGCCGAGTTCGCCGAAGTGACCATGCGCGCGGAGAACACCATCGCCCTGAGCGGCGAGGACGGCGCCCGCATGCAGAAGCTGCTGGACGTGCTTGAAGACCTGGACGACGTGCAGAACGTCTTCCACAACGCTGAAATCTCGGAATGAAGGTTCTTGTCATCGGCGGCGGTGGCCGCGAACACGCCCTGGCCTGGCGCCTGAAGCAGTCGGAGGGCGTGAGCGAGGTCTTCGTGGCCCCGGGCAACGCCGGCACGGCGCGCGATCCGCAGCTCAGCAACCTGCCCATCACCGACAAGGTGGCCCTGCGCGAATGGGTGCAGGCGAATGGCGTCGGGCTCACCGTGGTGGGCCCCGAGGCGCCGCTGGCGGCCGGCGTGGTCGACGAGTTCCGCGCCCACGGCCTGGCCATCTTCGGCCCCACGCAGAAGGCGGCGCAACTGGAAAGCTCCAAGGCCTTCAGCAAGGCCTTCATGCAGCGCCACGGCATTCCCACGGCCGAGTACCAGGCCTTCACCGACCCGGTGAAAGCCCACGCCTACGTGGACGCCAAGGGCGCGCCCATCGTCGTCAAGGCCGACGGCCTGGCGGCCGGCAAGGGCGTGGTGGTGGCCATGACGGCGGCCGAGGCGCACGAGGCCATCGACTTCATGCTGCTGGACAACAAACTGGGCGTGGCGCACAACGAGGGCGGCGCGCGCGTCGTCATCGAGGAGTTCCTGCAGGGCGAGGAGGCCAGCTTCATCGTGCTGTGCGACGGCGAGCACGCCCTGGCCCTGGCCACCAGCCAGGACCACAAGCGCCTGAAGGACGCCGACCAGGGCCCCAACACGGGCGGCATGGGCGCGTATTCGCCCGCGCCGGTGGTCACGCCCGCGGTGCACCAGCGCGCCATGGACGAGGTGATCCTGCCCACGCTGCGCGGCATGAAGGCCGACGGCATTCCGTACACCGGCTTCCTCTACGCGGGCCTCATGATCACGCCCGATGGCGCGGTCAAGACGCTGGAATTCAACTGCCGCATGGGCGACCCCGAGACCCAGCCCATCATGATGCGCCTGCGCAGCAACCTCGCGCAGGTGCTGCTCGCGGCCACGCGCGGCGAGCTCGACCGCGTGCAACTCGACTGGGACCCGCGCGTGGCCCTGGGCGTGGTGATGGCCGCGGCCGGCTACCCGTTCGATCCGCGCAAGGGCGACGCCATCACCGGCCTGCCGGCCGACGAGGCCGAGCGCATGGTGTTCCACGCGGGCACGGTGGCGGACGGCGAGGCCGTGCGCGTCTCGGGCGGGCGCGTGCTGTGCGTGACCGCGCTGGCCGATTCGGTGGCGCAGGCGCAGCGCCGCGCCTACGAGGTGGTCGACCGCATCGCCTTCGACGGCATGCAGTGCCGCCGCGACATCGGCTTTCGCGCGCTGTGATCGTTGCGCCCGATGCCGGCGGGCCCGAAGCCTGCTAGGGTCTGAGCATGGCCCTTGACAACCCGATCGCGAACGTCCGCGAGTACCTCATCGATCTGCAGGAGCGGATCACGTCCACCGTGGCGATGGTCGATGGCGGCCACTTCGTGGTCGACCGCTGGAAGAAGCGCCCCGGCGAGAAGCTGCAGGGCACAGGCGTCACGCAGATCCTGGAAGACGGCGCGGTGTTCGAGCGCGCGGGCTGCGGCTTCTCGCACGTGCGGGGGCCGCTGCTGCCGCCCTCGGCCACGCAGCACCGGCCGGAACTGGCCGGCGCGCCGTTCGAGGCCATGGGCGTGTCGCTCGTCTTCCACCCGCGCAACCCCTACGTGCCCACGGTGCACATGAACGTGCGCATGATCGCGGCCACGCCCAAGGGCAAGGCGCCGGTGTGCTGGTTCGGTGGCGGCATGGACCTCACGCCGTACTACGGCTTCGAGGACGACGCGAAGCACTTCCACCGCGCCTGCAAGGCCGCGCTCGACCCCTTCGGCGTCGACAAGTACCCGCGCTTCAAGCAGTGGTGTGACGAGTACTTCTACCTGAAGCACCGCGACGAGCAGCGTGGCGTGGGCGGCGTGTTCTTCGACGACTTCTCCGAACTCGGCTTCAATGGCAGCTTCGCCATGATGAGTTCGGTGGGCGACGCCTTCCTCGACGCCTACCTGCCCATCGTGGACCGGCGCAAGAACACCCCCTACGGCGAGCGCGAGCGCAGCTTCCAGCTCTACCGCCGCGGCCGCTACGTCGAGTTCAACCTGGTGTGGGACCGGGGCACGCACTTCGGCCTGCAGTCGGGCGGGCGCAGCGAATCCATCCTGCTGTCCATGCCGCCGCTGGTGAGCTGGGCCTACAACCGCCAGACGAAGAAGGGCACGCCCGAGGACCGGCTCTACCGTGATTTCCTGGTGCGCCGGGACTGGGTCTGATGGCCATCGCCACCCAGCCCATCCAGCGCGTCGGCATGTTCGGCGGCGCGTTCGACCCGCCGCACACCGCGCACCGCGCACTCGCGCAGGCCGCGCTGGACCAGCTCCGGCTCGATGCGCTGCACGTGATGCCCACCGGGCAGGCCTGGCACAAGGCGCGCGCTCTCTCGCCCGCGCACCACCGCATCGCCATGTGCGAGGCCGCCTTCGGCGACCTGCCGCGCGTGCGCATCGACCGCCGCGAGACCGAGCGGCAGGGCCCCAGCTACACCGCCGACACGCTGGCCGAGCTGCGCGCCGAGTACCCCGCGGCCACGCTTTACCTGGTGCTGGGCGCGGACCAGTTGCTCGCGTTCAAGTCCTGGGTGCGCTGGGAAGAGGTGCTCTCGCTGGCCACACTGGCGGTGGCCAACCGCCCCACCAACATCGGCGCGCAGGCCCTGCGCGGCGACGCTCCGCTCACCGACCTGCGTGGCGTGGACGTGCCCTTCGCGCGCCTGCGCATGCCGCTGCAGCACATCAGTGCCACCGCCTTGCGCGCCAAGCTGGCCAACGAGCCGGCCGACGACCCGTCGCTGGACCTGCTGGTCCCTGACGCGGTCGCGAGCTATATTTCGCAACACCACCTCTACCAGTCCCCTACATGACCAGCGAATCCGCCGCGAAAAAAGACATCCAGAAACTGCAAAGGGCCATCGTCGATGGCCTGGAGGACGTCAAGGGCCAGGACATCGTGGTCTTCAACACCGAGGAACTGTCGCCGCTGTTCGAGCGCGTGATCGTCGCCAGCGGCACCTCCAACCGCCAGACCAAGGCCCTGGCCGCCAGCGTGCGCGACGCGGTGCGCGAGGCCGGCTTCGACAAGCCCCGCATCGAGGGCGAGGACAACGGCGAATGGATCATCGTGGACTGCGGCCCGGCCGTGGCGCACGTGATGCAGCCCGCCATCCGCCAGTACTACCGGCTCGAGGACATCTGGGGCGCCAAGCCCGTGCGCCTGACCACCGCCGCCGCCAAGAAGGCAGAGGCGGCGAAGAAGAAGGCCAGGCCAGCCGCCGACAAGGTGGCCGAGGCCAAGCCGGTGTCGGCCAAGGCGGTGGTTCGCAAGGCGGCGGCAAAGGCCGCGCCCGGCAAGGCCCCCGCATCGAAGAAGGCCGCCGCGAAGAAGCCCGCGGCGAAAACCGCACCGGCCAAGCCGCGCGCCGGCATGAGCAAGGTGGTGGTGAACGCCCCGGCCGCGAAGAAGAAGGCCTCGCCCAAGGCCGCGCCCGCGGCGAAGAAGCCGGCCAGACCCGCCGCCAAGAAGAAGGCATGAAGCTCGTGATCGTCGCGGTCGGGCAGAAAGTGCCCGACTGGGCCCAGACCGCCTACGACGATTACGCCAAACGCTTTCCCCCGGAACTGCGCGTCGAGCTCAAGGCCGTCAAGACCGAGCCGCGCGCCTCCAAGACCACCAAGACCCTGTGGGCCGCCGAGCGCCAGCGCATCGAAGCGGCCATTCCGCGCGGCGCGCGCGTGGTGGCCCTGGACGAGCGCGGCACCACCCTGACGACGCAGGCGCTCGCGCAGCAGCTCAGGCAATGGCAACTCGGCGGCGACGACGTCGCCCTGGTCATCGGCGGGCCTGATGGCCTGGACCCGGCCTTTCGCGAGGCCGCGCACCAGCGCATCCGACTGTCCGACCTGACGCTGCCGCACGCCATGGTGCGGGTGTTGCTGATCGAGCAGTTGTACCGGGCGTGGTCGATCAACGCGAACCATCCCTACCACCGCGAATGACGAAGACCCAGGCCCCCTTCATCTACCTGGCCTCGCAGAGCCCGCGCCGCCGCGAACTGCTCACGCAGTGGGGCGTGCGCCACGAGCTGCTGTTGCCCGATGCCGACGAAGACGCGGAGTCGCTGGAGGCCGCGCACCCGAACGAGGCGCCCGCGCGCTACGTGCAGCGCGTCACCGCGCTCAAGCTCGAGGCCGCCCTGGCGCGCTTGAAGCGCCGCGGTCTGCCCGCCGCGCCCGTGCTGTGCGCCGACACCACCGTGGCGCTGGGCCGGCGCATCCTGGGCAAGCCGGCCGACGCGGTCGAAGCGCGGCGCATGCTGACCGACCTGTCCGGCCGCACGCACCGCGTGCTCACGGCCGTGGCGGTGGGCAAGGGCGCGCGGCGCTGGACGGCGCTGTCCGCCTCCAACGTGCGCTTCGACGCGCTCACGCCCACGCAAATCCGCCGCTACGTCGAGGGCGGCGAGCCCATGGGCAAGGCCGGCGCCTACGCCATCCAGGGCCACGCGGGCCTGTGGATCCGCCGCATCACCGGCAGCCACACCGGCATCGTGGGTCTGCCCGCGTTCGAGACGGCGCAATTGCTGCGCGCGGCCGGCCTTTCCATCCTTTGACGAGCCCCATCCCATGAACCAGGACATCCTGATCAACTGGTCTCCGCAGGAGACGCGCGTGGCCGTGGTGGAGCAGGGTGCCGTGCAGGAGGTCCACATCGAGCGCACGCTGGAGCGCGGGCTGGTGGGCAACATCTACCTGGGCAAGGTCTCGCGCGTGTTGCCGGGCATGCAGTCGGCCTTTCTGGACATCGGCCTGGACCGCGCGGCCTTCCTGCACGTGGCCGATCTGATGCCCAACATCCAGGCCAAGCACGCGGCTCCGCGCACGAGCGGGCCGGCTCCTGCAGAGCCTGCTTCGCCACCGGCGGGCTCGGCTGAGGCGCCGGTCGTCCCACCGGTCACCGCGCCCAAGGTGCTGGCGCCCAACCCGGTGCTGCCCATCGAGAAGCAGATCTTCGAGGGCCAGGCGCTCATGGTGCAGGTGCTCAAGGACCCGATCGGCACCAAAGGCGCGCGGCTCACGGCGCAGATCAGCATCGCGGGCCGGCTGCTGGTGTTCCTGCCGCAGGACAATCACATCGGCGTGTCGCAGAAGATCCCGCCCGCGCAGCGCGAGGCCTTGCGCCAGCGACTGCTGGCCCTCACCGCCACCAGCGACGGCAGCCCCTCGGGCGGCTTCATCCTGCGCACCAACGCCGAGGACGCCGACGACGAGGAACTGGCCGACGACGTGGCCTACCTGCGCAAGACCTGGCTGCGCATCAAGGAAGCCGCGTTGCGCCAGCCGCCGGCCTCGCTGCTGCACGAGGACCTGAACCTCATGCAGCGCGTGCTGCGCGACCTCTCGGGCGCGGGCACGCAGTCCATCCGCATCGACTCGCGCGAGCAGCACGGCCTGCTCACGGGCTTCGCGAACGAGTTCATGCCCGACACCGTGGCCAAGCTGCAGCACTACAGCGGCGAGCGGCCCATCTTCGACCTGTTCAACGTGGACGAGGAGATCGTGCGCGCGCTGGGCCGGCGGGTGGAACTCAAGTCGGGTGGCTACCTGGTCATCGACCAGACCGAGGCCCTGACCACGGTGGACGTCAACACCGGCGGTTTCGTCGGTGCGCGCAACTTCGACGACACGGTGTTCCGCACCAACCTCGAGGCGGCGCAGGCCATCGCGCGTCAACTGCGCCTGCGCAACCTGGGCGGCATCGTCATCGTGGATTTCATCGACATGACGCGCGAGGACCACCGCGAGTCGGTGCTGGCCGAATTCCGCAAGCAACTCGCGCGCGACCGGGTCAAGACCATGATCGGCGGGTTTTCGCAGCTCGGCCTGGTGGAGATGACGCGCAAGCGAACGCGCGAATCCCTGGCGCACATGCTCAGCGAGGCCTGCGAGGCCTGTGGCGGCAAGGGCCACGTGAAGACCGCGCGCAGCGTGTGCTACGACATCCTGCGCGAGATCCTGCGCGAGGCGCGCGCCTTCAACCCGCGCGAGTTCCGCGTGGTCGCGTCGCCCAAGGTGGTGGAGCTGTTCCTGGACGAGGAGCGCGCGCACCTGGCCGGGCTGTCGGAGTTCATCGGCAAGCCGATCTCGCTGCAGAGCGAGAACTCGATGACGCAGGAGCAGTACGACATCGTGTTGATGTGACCACCCCCGCCGCGCTGCGCGCGGCCCCCTCAAGGGGGCGATGCCGACGGACCGGCGGAGCCGGATCCGTGGCATCTCTGGACTCAGGCCACGCGCGCCGGCGGCCCCTCGCGCACCGGGCCCACCTGCGACTCGATGTCGTGCTGCAACTGCTGTCTCAGTCCGAGCAGGAACCCCAGTTCAGCCACCACGAACAGCGGGCCGATGATCAGACCCATCAGGTCGTCCACGAAGGCGGGCTTGCGGCCCTCGTAAAAGTGGCCGATGAACTGGATCACCCAGCCCACGACGAACAGGCCGATGCCCACGGTGAGCCACACGGCGGTGGACTGCGCCGCCACCGCCTGCGCGAACCACAGCGACAGCGCCATCAGCGCCGCCATGACCACGCCCAGGCGCAGGTCCAGCTTGAGGTAGTACAGCACCGTGAGTACCGTGACCACCGTGGCCGGTGACAGCGCGATGGCGCCCCACTGCGCGAACGCTGGCCGCGCCAGCAGCACGGCCACGGCCAGCACGATCATGGGGATGCCGACGAAGTGGGTGAGGATGTTGCGGCGGTCTCGGTGGTAGGCCGCGTACTGGGTGAGCTGTTCGGTGAGGTTGCGCATGGCGTGTCTCCGATGCCGGGTGGCTTGCTCCGCCCTTGTACACCCGTGCGCCGCCGCGCTCAATCCGGTGTGTCCTGGGGCGCTGTCGCCTGCGCGTCCTCGCCCGCCGAGCCCAGCCCCTGCGCATGCAGCCGCGCGTAAACGCCGTCGGACGCCAGCAACTGCGCGTGCGATCCCTGCTCGGCGATGCGGCCTTCGGCAAGCACGATCACGCGGTCGGCGTGTTCGATGGTGGAGAGCCGGTGCGCGATGACCAGGGTGGTGCGGCCCCGCATGAGCCGCGCCAGCGCGTCCTGCACCAGCCGCTCGGATTCGTTGTCCAGCGCCGAGGTGGCTTCGTCCAGGATGAGGATGGGCGCGTCCTTGTAGATGGCGCGCGCGATGGCCAGGCGCTGACGCTGGCCGCCCGAGAGTTCGGTGGCGTTGTGGCCCACGTTGGTGTGCATGCCCTGCGGCAGTCGCTCCAGCAGATCGCCCAGGTTGGCCGACAGCAGGGCGGCGCGCACGCGCTCGCCGTCGATGTCGGCGTCGGCCGCGCCCAGGGCCACGTTGGCGGCCAGGCTGTCGTTGAGCATCACCACGTCCTGGCTCACCAGGGCGAACTGGCGGCGCAGGGCGGCCAGGTCCCACGCGGGCAGGGGCACGCCATCGAGCGACACCGTGCCGCGTTCGACCTCCACGAAGCGGGGCAGCAGGTTGATGAGCGTGGTCTTGCCCGAGCCCGAGGGGCCGACGAATGCCACGACCTCGCCGGGGCGGATGTCCAGGTCGACGCCGCGCAAGGCCAGGCCGGCGTCCTCGCCGGCGCTCGCCGACTCCGCCTTGGGCGGGTAGCGCACCCACACGCCGCGCAGCTCGATCGCTCCCTGCACGCGCTCGGCCACGTGAGTGCCGCCGGCCTGCTCGGGCGTTTGCTCGATGAGCTCGATGCCGCGCTCCAGCGCCGCCAGGCCGCGCGTGATGGGCGAGGCGATCTCGGCCAGGTGCCGGATCGGGGCGATGAGCATCAGCATGGCGGTGACGAAGGCCACGAAGTTGCCCACGGTGACGCCGGTGGTGCTGCTCTGCCACAGGGCCACGGCGATGACGGCCGACAGCGCGGCCGAGGCCAGCAGCTGGGTGAAGGGCGTCATGGCCGCCATGGCGATGGTGCTCTTGAGGGCGAGGCGGCGCAGCGCCACGCTGAGGTGGTCGAAGCGCTCGGCCTGGCGCTGCTGCGCGCCGTGCAGGCGCACCACGCGGTGCGCCAGGGCGTTTTCCTCCACCACGTAGGCGAGCTCGTCGGTGGCCTGCTGGCTGGCGCGCGTCAGGCGGTACAGGCGCTTGGAGAGCACCCGCATGATCCAGGCCAGCCCCGGGAACACCGCGATCACGATCAGCGTGAGCTTCCAGTTCAGGTAGAGCAGGTAGCCCATGAGCGCCAGCAGTGTGAGGCTGTCGCGCGCCAGCGTCAGGAAGGACGAGACCAGCATCTGCGAGCCGGTCTGCACCTCGTACACCAGCGTGTTGGACAGCTTGCTTGCGCTCTGGTGCGAGAACAGCGAGAGCTGCGCCGCGTTGAGCTTGGCGAACATGGCGCGGCGCAGGTTGAGCATGCCCGTGTTGGCCGTGTACGAGAGCGCGTACTGCGCCACGAAGGACGCCATGCCGCGCACCCCGAACAGGCCCATGAAGGCCACGGGCACCATCCACAGCGGAATGCGCCCGTCGTTGAAGCCCTCGTCGAGCAGGGTCTTGAGCAGGGCGGGAATGAGCGGCTCGGTCAGCGCGCCAATGACGGTGGCGAGCGCGGCGAAGACGATGCCGGTCCTGGCGTCACGGAAATAGGGCCAGACGCGCAGCAGCCGCTGGCGCAGCGGGCCGGAGGGTGGGGCGGTGGTCGGGTCGGTGGGGTTCAAGTCGGGTGTTCGAAACGGGCGCCGTGGGTGAAAGGCCGGGGAACCATTCGGCGCGGGCGCGGTCCAGCAGGCCGCGAGGGCACACATCTTGTCACGGCTTGCCTGCGGACGTCCGTTATTATCGGCCGCTACTTCCAAGGGCACCGGGCCACGCGCCCCGCGCTGCCCGCCATCCCAACACCATGCACCAACCGCCCCGACTCCATCCCTCGACCGGGATGCCGCGCCGGCATGCCCTGGGTCTCCTCTCTGCTTCCGCCCTGCTGGGCTGGCCCGTTTCCAGCGCCCTGGCGCAGTTCCGGGTCGAGGTCACGGGTGTGGGCCTCACGCGCTTTCCCTTCTCCGCCGTCAGCTTCCGTGGCAATGAGGCCGCGAGCGAGAACATCGCCGCCATCGTGCGCGCCGACCTGGAACGCTCGGGCCAGTTCGTCGCCGTGCCGCCCTTGAGCGGTGCGCTCGACGAAACCTCGCGCCCCGACCTCGCCCCCTGGCGCGAGCGCGGCGCCGACTCCCTGCTCACCGGCAGCGTCACCCGCCTGGCCGACGGCCGCTTCGACGTGCGCTTCCGCCTCTGGGACGTGGTGCGCGCGCAGGACCTGGGCGGCCTGAGCTACCCGGTGGGCGCCACCGACCTGCGCCTGGCGGCCCACAAGATCGCCGACTACATCTACGAAAAGCTCACCGGCGAGAAGGGCGTGTTCTCCACCCGCATCGCCTACGTCACCAAGGCCGGCACACGCCACAGCCTCTGGGTGGCCGACGCCGACGGCGAGAACGCGCGCGCCGCGCTCACCAGCCCCGAGCCCATCATCTCGCCGAGCTGGGCGCCCGGTGGCGGGCAACTGGCCTACGTGTCCTTCGAGTCGCGCAAGCCCGTCATCTACGCGCACGAGGTGGCCTCGGGCAAGCGCCGTCTGCTGGCCAACTTCCGCGGCTCCAACAGCGCGCCGGCCTGGTCGCCCGACGGCCGCTCGGTCGTGGCCACGCTGTCCCTCTCGGGCAATGCACAGCTCTACACCATGGACGCCAACGGCGGGGAGCCGCGCCGCCTGACGCAAAGCGCCAGCATCGACACCGAGCCCGTCTTCAGCGCCGACGGCAAGCAGATCTACTTCGTGAGCGACCGCGGCGGCTCGCCGCAGATCTACCGCATGTCCCCACAGGGCGGCAATGCGCAGCGGGTCACCTTCACGGGCAACTACAACATCTCGCCCTCGGTCAGCCCCGACGGGCGCTGGCTTGCCTTCATCTCGCGCGTGAACGGTGCCTTCCGTCTGCACGTGATGGAACTGTCCACCGGCACCGTGACCGCCCTCACCGAGACCAGCGGCGACGAGAGCCCCAGCTTCGCGCCCAACAGCCGCATGATCATCTACGCCACCCGCGACAAGGGTGGCGACGCGCTCATGACCACCACCGTGGACGGCCGCATCAAGACCCGCCTGGCGGGTGCGCAGGGCGATATCCGCGAGCCCGAATGGGGCCCGTTCCTGCGCTGACCGGCACGCGATTTGCCACCCGTTTCGGTTTTCGTTTTCTTTCTCCATCAACAACACCTCTCAGGAATCGCCATGTTCCCAACCTCCGCTCTCCGTCGCACCAGCGGCCTGCTTGCCGCCCTGATCGCCGCCGCCGTGCTCGCGGCCTGCGGCTCCAACGTCCGCCTCGATGAGCCCCCGGTCGAAGACCGCACCGGCACCGCCGCCGGCGCCGGCGCGGGCGGGCAGGGCAGTGGCGTGGACCAGCGCGGCGTGGCCGGCGTGCAGGTGCCGGGCTCGGGCAGCACCCAGCCCACGCAGATGCAGCGCATCGTCTACTTCGACTACGACAGCTTCGAGGTCAAGCCCGAGGCCACGCAACTGCTCGAGGCCAACGCCCGCTACCTCAACGCCAACCGCAACGTGCGCGTGGCCCTGGAAGGCCACACCGATGAACGCGGCGGCCGCGAGTACAACCTGGCGCTGGGCCAGAAGCGCGCCGAGGCCGTGCGCCGCGCGATGTCGCTGCTGGGCGTGCCCGACAGCCAGATGGAAGCCGTGAGCTTCGGCGAAGAGAAGCCCGCGCAGACCGGCGCCGACGAGTCCGCCTGGGCCAAGAACCGCCGCGTCGAACTGACCTACCGTTGAGCCGCAGCATGAGCTTTGCGCGCTGGAATTCCACGCTCGCCGCCGGCGTTCTGGCGCTGGGCGGCCTGTGGGCGCCCTCGGCCCATGCCCTGTTCGGCGACGACGAGGCGCGCAAGGCCATCGTCGACCTGCGCCAGCAGGTCGAAGCCGGCCGCCAGGCGTCCGAGGCCGCGGCCGCGCAGCAGCGCGAAAGCGACGCCTCGATCAAGCGCAGCATGCTCGAGCTGGCCAACCAGATCGAGCAACTGCGCGGAGAGATCGCCCGCATGCGCGGCCAGAACGAGCAACTCGCGCGCGAGGTGGCCGACCTGCAGCGCGCCCAGAAGGACGTGCAGGCCGGCATCGACGAGCGCCTGCGCCAGGTCGAACCGGTGAAGGTCGAGCTCGACGGCCGCAGCTTCACCGCGCAACCGGCCGAGAAGGCCGAGTTCGACGCCGCCATGGCCACGCTGCGCAAGTCCGACTTCGTGGGCGCCACGGCCGCCTTCAATGGCTTCCTGCGCCGCTACCCCACCAGCGGCTACACCCCCGTGGCGCTGTACTGGCTGGGCAACGCGCAGTACGCGGCGCGCGCCTACAAGGACGCCGTGGATTCGCACCAGCGCCTGGTGCGCGAATTCCCCGACCATCCCCGCACCCCCGAGGCCATGCTGGCCCTGGCCAACAGCCAGGTCGAGCTCAAGGACACCAGGGGCGCGCGCAAGACGCTCGAGGATCTGGTCAAACAGCACCCGCAGAGCGAAGCCGCCGGCGCGGCCAAGGAGCGCATCGCGAGATTGAAGTGACACCCCCGCCGCGCTTCGCGCGACCCCCTCAAGGGGGCGACACCTGCGGCCCGGCAAAGCCGGTTCCGCGGTGTCTCCGGGTTCAACCCTCGCCTGCGGAGAGCTTCATGGCCGCCCCTACAATCGCGGCCCTATGGATGACCTCGCCGCCCTTCAATCCCTGAACCAGACCGTGCTGTGGGCCGCCTTCGCGGTGGCCGCGGTCTTCGGTTTCATCGCCCAGCGCACCCATTTCTGCACCATGGGAGCGATCAGCGACATCGTCAACATGGGCGACTGGACCCGCATGCGCATGTGGGTCATGGCGGTGGGCGTGGCGGCCATCGGCTTCTACGGCATGGGCTGGCTGGGCTGGATCGACACCAGCCAATCCCTCTACACCGGCAGCCGCTTCATCTGGCTCTCCGCGCTGGTCGGCGGCACCCTGTTCGGCTTCGGCATGGTGCTGGCCTCGGGCTGCGGCAGCAAGACGCTGGTGCGCATCGGAGCGGGCAGCCTCAAGTCGCTCGTGGTGTTTTTCGTGATGGGCCTGGCCGCGTTCATGACGCTGCGCGGCATCTTCGGCGTGGTGCGCGTGAACACCGTGGACCGCGTCAGCGTGGAACTGCCGTCGGGCTCGGCCCTGCCCACCTGGGTGGCCAACGCGCTCGGCATGGAGCCCGGGCTGGCGGGCCTGCTCTGTGCGCTGGTCATCGGTATCGCGCTCATTGCCTGGTGTCTGAGCAGCGCCGACTTTCGCACCGGCAACAACCTGTTCGCGGGCATCGGCATCGGTCTCACCATCGTCGGCATGTGGTGGGTCAGCGGCCACCTGGGCTTCGTGCCCGAGCACCCCGAAACGCTGGAGCCGGTCTACGTCGGCAGCAACAGCGGGCGCATGGAGGCCCTGACCTTCACCGCGCCCATGGCCTTCGTGCTCGATTGGCTGATCTATTTCAGCGACACCACCAAGGTGCTGACCTTCGGCGTGGTCACGGTCTTCGGCGTGGTGGCGGGCTCGTTCGTCTGCGCCCTCATCGAGCGCAGCTTCCGCTGGGAAGGCTTTCGCGACACCAGCGACACGGCGCTGCACCTGGTGGGCGGCGCGCTCATGGGCGTGGGTGGCGTCACCGCGCTGGGCTGCACCGTGGGGCAAGGTTTGTCGGGCCTGTCCACACTGAGCCTGCTGAGTGCCATCGCCGTCGCGGGCATCGTGGGCGGCGCGGTGCTGGGCTTCAGGTTCCAGATGTGGCTGCTGGAGCGCGCGGGGTGAACATGGGCGGCACGCTCGACGCCGAGCGCTTCGAGCGCCGCTTCGGTGGCCTGCGGCGGCTGTACGGCGTGCAAGGCGCGCAGCGCATCTTCGATGCGCATCTGGTGGTGGTGGGGCTGGGCGGCGTGGGTTCGTGGGCGGCCGAGGCGCTGGCGCGCAGCGGCGTGCGCCGCCTCACCTTGATCGACCTCGACCACGTCGCCGAATCCAACATCAATCGGCAGGTGCACGCGCAGGACAGCACGCTGGGCCAGGCCAAGGCCGAGGCCCTGCGTGATCGCATCCTGGGTTTTCATCCCGACATCGAACTCGATCTGGTGGACGACTTCGTGTCACCGGAGAACTGGCCCGGCCTGCTGCAGGGTCAGCGCCCCGATGGGCTCATCGACGCCTGCGACCAGGTGCGCGCCAAGACGGCGATGGCCGCCTGGGCGAAGGCCGAGCGCGTGCCCTTCGTGAGCGTGGGCGCGGCGGGCGGCAAGCGCCGCGGCGAGGCGGTGCAACTGGCCGATCTCGCGGACGTCACGCACGACCCCTTGCTCGCGCAACTGCGCTACCGTCTGCGCAAGCACCATGGCGGCGCGCGGCAGGGCCGCATGGGCACCACGTGCGTGTTCAGCCGTGAGGCCGTGGCGCCACCGGACCCGTCGTGCGGCCTCGACGGTGGTGATGGATCGCTGAACTGCCACGGCTTCGGATCGGTCGTCACCGTCACCGCCACCTTCGGTTTGTGCGCCGCGGGTTGGCTGCTCGACACGCTGGCGAACGCATCGCAAGAAAAAAGCGATCGGTCTTCAGAAAGCCATCAAAGGCACGCTATAATCTGAGGCTTCGCAGCAAGCGACAAGCAAGTTGCGGAGACGGTAAGAAAAGTGTGGGACGTTAGCTCAGTTGGTAGAGCAGCGGACTTTTAATCCGTTGGTCGGCAGTTCGAGCCTGCCACGTCCTACCACCAACAGGAAGGCCTTGGTCGCAAGACCAGGGCCTTTTTCTTGTCCGCAATTTTCCGCTCTGTTTGTCCCTGAGAGCTCAGGTGTCGGGAACGACCTGGCCCACGGTCGCGGAGGATTTGGGCTCTTCAGGCGCTTCGGCCTCGGCGGCTTCCACGTCAGCGTGTGGCTTGTGTCGGGCGATCGCCTGCATCAGGTCCTGCGCCATGCCCTGCAAGAGCTTGATGTCGCGCTCGCTCAATCGTTTCGGTTCGGTGTCGAGCAGGCACAAGGAGCCGATCGCGCCGCCACGCTTCATGCGCAGCGGTGCACCCGCATAAAAGCGCAGGCCCGCGGCGCGCAGGTCCGGATTGGCGGCGAAGCGGGGGTCCTTCGCGATGTCGGGCACGAGCAGCACCTCGTCGCGAGCCACCACATGGCCGCACAGGGCGCGTTCACGCGGCCGTTCAAAGGCCTTGCCGCTGTCGATCACCACGTCCTGACCCTCCACGGAGCTGCGCAGCGCGCCGTGAAACCCCAACACGCGCAACTCGCTCTCGGTGACCACCGTGACCATGGCCGCGGACACGTCGAAGATCGACGACGCGCGCTGCGCGGTGCGCTCGAACAGCTCGCTCAGCGCCGGCTCGTCGAGTGTGCCCAGCGCACGCAACTGCCGCACGCGCTGCGCATCGTGGGGCGGTTCGGGTGCCTTCTCCCACTCGGTGGCGGTGGCGCCCAGGCTTTCTTGCGCGCGCAGGACGGCTTCGACGAGGGAGTCGGCCACGGCGTCGGCACCCAGCGTCTCCGCCAGCGCCGGATCGGCGAGCGCCTTGTCGTCGACGTTCCAGGCGCAGACGACGATGCGGGCCTGCGGCCAGCGCCGCTGGACGCGGCGGCAGGCGCGCCTTGCCGTGCGCCAGGGCTCGGGCGCAAACAGGGACAGACAGACCGTGCGCGGCGCGGGCCCGCTGATGTCGGCCAGCGATTCCGCGCTGCTGGCCAGGGCCGTGTCCGCGCGTGCGGGTGTGCCCTCCAGCGCCAGGGAATGGGCCAGCATGCGCGCGGCCAGGGTGTCGACCTCCCACTTGGCGCCCAGGCACAGCACGGTGGGCGTGGCCTGGTGCGCCGGTGGTGTCGGCTCGTGGAGCTCGTCCAGCAGTGCTTCCATGCCGGTGATGAGGCGCAGCCGGTGTTCCGAGGTCGACACCGTCTGGTAGTCGGCCACCGTGCGGCGCAGCACGGGCAGGGCGCAGTCCTGGTAGAAGGCCGGCGGCGAGTCGGCCTCTTGCGCCAGTTCGAGGCCCAGCTCCACGGCTTCGTCAACGTCGCCGCTCAGCAGGCGCTGGTACAGGCGAGTGGGCGCGTCCAGCGCGGGCGCGCTTCCCAGCAGGATGTTGAAGAACTGCAGCGCGGGCAGGTGTCGTCCGATGACCAGGAGGCAGACCGTCAAGGGCGTGGACATCACCAGCCCCACCGGCCCCCACAGCGCGGTCCAGAAGGTGGCGGCCACGATGAGCGAGATGGCCGACAGGCCGGTGCTCGTGCCATAGAGCCAGGGCTCGACGATGTTGTTGCTGATGAGTTCCAGCAGCACGATGAGGGCCAGCGTCCACAGCACCGTGGACCAGCCGGGGTCGACGGCGAAGGCCAGGGCCAGCGGGAACACCGCCGAGACCATCGGGCCGACGTAGGGCACGTAACGCATCACCGCCGCCACGGCGCCCCAGAGGAACGCGCCCGGTACGCCCAGTAGCCAGAGCCCGAGGGCCATCGGGATGCCATAGCTCAGGTTGACCCACAACTGGACGATGAGGTAGCTCGAGATGCGCTCGCCCGCTTCGTCCATGGCGTCGGTGGCGCGGTGCAGATTGCCGCCCACGAGCCGTATGAGGCGGTCGCGCAGATCGAGGCGGTCGAGCAGGATCAGGAAGGTGAAGACCAGCACGATGCCCGCCGTGAGCAGGGGGCTGGCGACGCGCTCGAGGCCTTCCAGGGCACGGTCCAGCGGTGAGCGGCTTTCTCCCAGGATCTCGACTTGCTGCACCCGGGAGGCACCGGAGGGTTTGGCGGTGGCCTCGGCCGCGATGTTGCTGGCCTCGCGCTGCACCAGCGTGACGGTGCGTGTGATCCCGTCGAACATGCCCGGTGCGCGCACCGCCTGGCGCAGGTCGACCAGCTTGCGCTTGATGGTCTGCTGGTAGGTGGGCAGCTCGGCGCTGAGTTCGCGCACTTCACTCGCCATGAAGGCGAAGGAGCCGCCGATCAGCGCCAGCGCGAGCGTCACCACGGTGATGACGGACAGCAGGTGCGGCAGGCCCCAACGGCGCAGACGCGTCACCAGCGGACCGAGCACGAATCCCAGCAGGATGGCCAGGGCGAGCGGGATCAGGATCTCGCGGCCAAGGTACAGGCCCGCCAGCACCAGCGCCACGAGCAGCGCGCCCGCGGCGATGTGCACGATCTTGGCGGCGGCGAGCGTGTCGGTTTCCGCCTGCGGCGGCGGCACGGCCACGCGGTCGGCGGGGCGCTTCTGCTCGGGGGCGTGGGTCAGGGGCATGTGCGGGTGTCTCCCTTCCCGGCCGGGCGGACGTCCGCCCCTGCGGGAAGCGTCGCCGGTTACTTCTTCCCCTTGAACATTCCCCAGATCACCAGGAGCACGATCGCGCCGATGACGGAGGCGATGAAGCCGGCCGCCTGGCCCGGTGCGTAGAAGCCGAGCGCCGCGCCCAGGTAGGTGGCGACGAAAGCGCCCGCGATGCCGAGCACGGCCGTCATGATCCAGCCCATGCTGTCGTCGCCGGGCTTGAGCATGCGGGCCACGAAGCCGGCGATGAGACCGATGAGGATGGTGCCGAGAATGGACATCATGGTGGGAGCCTCCTGTGGGGGTTGGAACGGGCCGCCGTTGGACGGCCCGGGCCCACTGTAGCGCGCTTCCAGCGCGCGTGGCTCAGGCCTGTTGTGCCTGCTCGATGGCTTCGCTGAGTTCGAGCCAGCGCGCCTCGACGGTGCCGTTCTCGGCCTCCACCGCCTTCAGGCGCTTGCCGAGCTCGGCCAGTTTCGCCGGCTCGGGCGTGGTGAGCAGATCGGCCTCCAGGCGCTCGCGCTCCTGCGTCAGTGCGGCCATGCGCTGCTCCACCTGGGCCAGTTCCTTTTTGATCGGGCGCAGACGCTCGGCGATGGCCTTCTGCCGCTGGGCGTCGGCGCGCCGGTCCTCGGCGGGCGCGGCCACCGGGGCGGGGGCGGGCGCCTCCGCGCGAGCGGCCACGCGTTGCGCCTCGCGCGCCTGCTTGGCCATGTCGAGCAGGTAGCGCTGGTAGTCGTCGAGGTCGCCATCGAAGGGCGCGATGCCGCCGCGCGAGACCAGCCAGAACTCGTCGCACACCGCGCGCAGCAGGGAGCGGTCGTGGCTCACCAGCATCACCGTGCCTTCGAACTCGTTGAGCGCGATGGACAGCGCCTCGCGCGTGGCGAGGTCGAGGTGGTTGGTGGGCTCGTCCAGCAGGAGCAGGTTGGGCCGCTGCCAGACGATCATGCACAGCACCAGGCGCGCCTTCTCGCCACCGCTCATGCTGCCGACCGCCTGGAAGACCTGGTCGCCAGTGAAATTGAAGGTGCCGAGGAAGCTGCGCAAGTCCTGCTCACGCGTGGGCTGGCCGCTCAGGCGCCCTTGCGCGGCGCATTCCCTGGCCAGGCGGATCATGTGCTCCAGCGGGTTGTCGCGCGGGCTCAGCACGTCGAGTTCCTGCTGAGCGAAGTAGCCGATGTTCAGGCCCTTGCCTTCGGTGACGGTGCCGGCCAGCGGCGCCAGCGTGCGTGCGATGGTCTTGACCACCGTGGATTTGCCCTGGCCGTTGGCGCCCAGGATGCCGATGCGCTGGCCCGCGAGCACAGACCGGTTGACCCCGCGCACGATGGTGGTGGGCGGCGCGCCGCGCTCGCCGGGGTAGCCGAAGTCGCAGTCCTGCAGCACCAGCATGGGGTTGGGCAGGCTGGCGGGTTCGCTGAACTCGAAGCTGAACTCGGCGTCGGCCAGCACGGGTGCGATGCGCTCCATGCGCTCCAGCGCCTTCACGCGGCTTTGCGCCTGTTTGGCTTTGCTGGCCTTGGCCTTGAAGCGGTCGATGAACTTCTGCAGGTGGGCGATCTTGTCCTGCTGGCGCGCGAAGGCGGCCTGCTGCAGGGCCATCTGCTCGGCGCGCATGTCCTCGAAGCGGCTGTAGTTGCCGCCGTAGCGCTTGAGCTGGGCGTGCTCGATGTGCACGGTGACGTCGGTCACCGCGTCGAGGAATTCGCGGTCGTGGCTGATGACGAGCAGGGTGCCGGGGTAGCGCTGAAGCCAGGCCTCCAGCCACACCAGGGCGTCCAGGTCCAGGTGGTTGGTGGGCTCGTCGAGCAGCAGCAGTTCGCTCGGGCACATGAGGGCGCGCGCGAGCTGCAGGCGCATGCGCCAGCCGCCGGAGAAACTGTCCACCGGGCGCTCGAGTTCGTCGAGCCGGAAGCCCAGGCCGAGGATGAGGGCTTGCGCGCGTGCCGTGGCGTCGTGCGCGCCGGCGTCGTGCAGGGCCATGTAGGCGTGGGCCATGCGCTCGCCGTCGTCGCTGGCCTCGGCCTGCGCCACCTCACGCTCGGCCGCGAGCAGGGTGGTGTCGCCTTCGACGACGAAGCGCGTGGCGTTCTGGTCGGTCTCGGGCATGTCCTGCGCGACCTGGGCCATGCGCCACTGCGCGGGCACGCTGAACTCGCCCTTGTCTTCGTGCAGGCTGCCGTCGAGCAGACGGAACAGGCTGGACTTGCCCGCGCCATTGCGGCCCACCAGGCCCACCTTTTCGCCGGGGTTGATGGTGAGCGAGGCGCCGTCAAGCAGCACCTTGGTGCCGCGGCGCAGCACCACATCGCGGACGACGATCATGCCGAGGCCTCCAGCAGGTCGTCGCGTGTGAGCAGCAGCACCTGGTCATCGCCGGCGCTGGTGCTCAGCCACACGGGGCTTACGCGCGGGAAGGCCAGGTCGAAGTAGGCGCGCTCGTGACCGATCTCGAGCACCAGCACGCCTTGCGGGGCCAGCTGCGCAGGCGCGTCACGCAGGAAGGCGCGGATGAAGTCCATGCCGTCGGCCCCACCCGCCAGCGCGAGCGCGGGCTCGGCGCGGAACTCGGGTGGCAGCTCGGCCATGCTGCGGTTGTTCACGTAGGGCGGGTTGCAGAGGATGAGGTCCCAGGGGCCGGGGCAGGCGGCGAGGCCATCGCTTTCGATGAGGGTGATGCGATCGGCCAGGCCGTGCTTGTCCACGTTGATGCGCGCCACCTGCAGCGCTTCGCGAGAGAGGTCGGCGCCGGTGACACGCACCTCGGGCCATGCCATGGCCGCGAGCACGGCCAGGCTGCCGTTGCCGGTGCACAGGTCCAGCACGCGAACGGTGGTGTCGCTCAACCAGGGGTCGATGCCGCCGTTGGCGATGAGCTCGGCAATGAAGCTGCGCGGCACGATGGTGCGGCGGTCCACGTGGAAGGGCACGCCCTGCAGCCAGGCCTCTTGCGTGAGGTAGGCGGCGGGTTCGCGTGTGGTGATGCGCCGGTCGATCAAGGCGTTGACCGCGGCAGCCGCGTCGGGGGAGACGGCGTCGGTGGCGTGTGCGTCGAGCTCGGTATCGAGTGGCAGGCCCAGGCGGCACAGCACGAGCCAGGCGGCCTCGTCGCGGGCGTTGGTGGTGCCGTGGCCATAGGCCAGGTTCGCGGCGGCCAGGCGCGATTCGGCCTGGGCCAGCAGTTCTTGCAGGTTCACGTTGTCAGGCGGTCTGGAGCGCGCGTTCGTGCAGGTGCTGCAGCGTGCGGCGGTAGATCGCGGTCAGGGGTTCGATGTCGGCGAGCCGCACGTGCTCGTCGACCTTGTGGATGGTGGCGTTCGGCGGGCCCAGTTCCAGCACCTGCGGGCACACGGCCGCGATGAAGCGGCCATCGCTGGTGCCGCCGGTGGTGGAGAGTTCGGTCTCGACGCCGGTTTCGGTGCGGATCGCGTCGCGCACGGCGTCCACCAGCGTGCCCGGCGTGGTGAGGAAGGGGCGTCCGCCCAGCGTCCAGGCGATGTCGTGGTCAGCGCCCGCCCGCAGGCCGTGGCGCGCGAGGATCTCGACCACCTGCGCCTGCAGCGATTCGGGTGTGCGCTCGGTGCTGAAGCGGAAGTTGAAGTCGATCACGACCGTGCCCGGAATGACGTTGCTGGCGCCGGTGCCGCCGTGGATGTTGCTGATCTGCCAGCTCGTGGGCGGGAAGAAGTCATTGCCGCGGTCCCATTCGGTGGCCGCCAGCTCGGCCAAGGCGGGTGCGGCCAGGTGGATGGGGTTCTTCGCCAGGTGCGGGTAGGCGATGTGGCCCTGGATGCCCTTGACGGTGAGCTTGCCGCTGAGCGTGCCGCGCCGGCCGTTCTTGATCATGTCGCCGGTGCGCTCCACCGAGGTGGGCTCGCCCACGATGCACCAGTCGAGCCGCTCGCCACGCGCCTTGAGGGCGTTGCACACCACCACGGTGCCATCCAGCGCCGGGCCTTCCTCGTCGCTGGTGAGCAGGAAGGCGATGTCGATGGCGGGGTCGGCGTGCTCGGCCAGAAACCGCTCGCAGGCCACGACCATGGCCGCGATGGAGGTCTTCATGTCGCTGGCGCCGCGCCCGAACAGGGCGCCGTCGCGGTGGCTGGGCACGAAGGGATCGCTGGTCCAGGCCTCCAGCGGGCCGGTGGGCACCACGTCGGTGTGGCCGGCGAAGACCAGCGTGGGCCGATCGCCCGTGCCGCGCCGCGCCCAGAGGTTGCTCACGCGGAAGTCCTCGGGCCCGCTGTCGAGGCGTTCGCAGACGAAGCCAATGGCCTGCAGCCGGGCCGCGATCAGCTCGAGGCAACCCGCGTCGCGCGGGGTGACGGAGGGCAGGGCGATGAGCGCCTCGGCGAGGCGCAGGGTATCTGTCATCAGAATTTGACGTCGAGCGTGAACTCGGTGAACGAAGGCGCGTCGCTGGCTTCCTCTTCGGCGGCTTCGAAGCTGCTGGAGCGGCTGTGCTCGAAGTCGTTCTGCAGGCGCCACAGCAGGTTGTTGGGCGAATCGGCGTGCGCCAGGCCCTCCTCGCGCGAGACCAGGCCTTCGTGGATGAGACGCGCCAGGTCCTGCTCGAAAGTCTGCGAGCCTTCGGCGAGGGACTTCTCCATCGCCTCGCGCACGCCGGAGAAATCGGCCTTCTGGATCAGGTCGGCGATCAAGGCGGTGTTGAGCAGCACCTCCATGGCCGGCACGCGGGCGTTGCCCTGCTGGGTGCGCAGCAGCCGCTGCGAGACGATGGCGCGCAGCGCGGCCGCCAGGTCGCCCAGCATGGTGGGACGCACCTCCACGGGGTAGAAGCTCAGGATGCGGTTGAGCGCGTGGTAACTGTTGTTGGCGTGCAAGGTGGCCAGCACCAGGTGGCCCGATTGGGCATAGGCGATGGCGGCCGACATGGTCTCGCGGTCGCGGATCTCGCCGATGAGGATCACGTCGGGCGCCTGGCGCAGCGCGTTCTTCAGCGCCACCTGCAGCGAGGCTGTGTCCGGCCCGATCTCGCGCTGGTTCACCACCGACTTGCGGTTGCGGTAGGTGTACTCGATCGGGTCTTCCACCGTGAGGATGTGGCCGCTGACGCGCTCGTTGCGGTGGTCGATCATGGCGGCCATGGTGGTGCTCTTGCCGGCGCCGGTGGCGCCCACCATCAGGATCAGCCCGCGCTTTTCCATGATCAGGTCGGCCAGGATGGGCGCGACGTTGAGCGTGTCCAGCGCGGGGATGTCGCTGGGCACGTAGCGGATGACCACCGCGATGGAGCCGCGCTGGCGCAGTGCGCTCACGCGGAAGTTGCCCAGCCCGTCGAGCGGCACGCCCATGTTGAGCTCGCCGGTTTCCAGCAGCTCTTCCATGCGCGTGGCGGGAATGATCTCGGACAGCAGGTTGCGCGGCGCCTCGGGCGGCAGCACCTGGCTGTTGATGGGGATGGTCTGGCCGTTGATCTTGATCATCGCCGGCGCGTGCGCCGTGAGGTACACGTCGGAGGCGCGTTTCTCGGCCATCAGGCGCAGGATGCGCTCCATCGTTCCGCTGCTCATGCCGTCTCCCTCGCTCAGATGGGGTGGGTTGAACTCAATCGATCAATCGCGCAGAAGGTCGTTCAGGCTGGTCTTGGCGCGCGTCTGCGCGTCCACCGTCTTGACGATGACCGCCGCGTAGGTGCTGTAGGCCTTGCCGTCCGCCGTCTGCTTGGGCAGGCCGCCGCTGATGACCACGCTGCCCGCGGGCACGCGGCCGTAGAGGATCTCGCCGGTGTCGCGCTTGAAGATAGGGGTGCTCTGGCCGATATACACGCCCATGCCCAGCACCGAGTTCTCCTCGACGATGACGCCCTCGACGACCTCGGAGCGCGCGCCGATGAAGCAGTTGTCTTCGATGATGGTGGGGTTGGCCTGCAGCGGCTCGAGCACGCCGCCCAGGCCCACGCCGCCGGAGAGGTGCACGTTCTTGCCCACCTGGGCGCAACTGCCCACGGTGGCCCAGGTGTCGACCATGGTGCCTTCGTCCACATAGGCGCCGATGTTCACGTAGCTGGGCATGAGGATCGCGCCCTTGGCGATGAAACTGCCGCGGCGGGCCACGGCCGGCGGCACCACGCGCACGCCGGTGGCCTTCATTTCGTCGGCCGAGAGGTGGGAGAACTTGGTCTGCACCTTGTCGAAGAAGCCCAGGTCGCCGGCGCGCATGATCTCGTTGTCCTTGAGGCGGAAGGACAGCAGCACGGCCTTCTTGATCCACTGGTTCACGGTCCACTGGCCCACGCCCTGGCGCGTGGCCACGCGCAGGCGGCCCTTGTTGAGTTCGGCGATCACGTGCTCGACCGCATCGCCCACCTCTTTCGGCGCGGCCGACGGCGAGAGCGTGGCGCGGTTGTCCCAGGCGGTGTCGATGATGGCTTGCAGTTGTTGGCTCATTGGAATGAAACGTTGAGGTTCAAGGGAAACGGGGTCAGGCGTTGGCGCGGCAGAAGGCAGCGATGCGCTGCGCGGCTTCGAGGCACTCGTCGACGCCGGCAACCAGGGCCAGGCGCACCCGGCCGGTGCCGGGGTTGGTGCCCCGCGCGGTGCGCGCGAGGTAGCTGCCGGGCAGGGCGGTCACATTGTATTGAGCGAGCAGTTCGCGGGCGAAGGCCTCGTCCGCGCTGAGACCGGGGGTGTGCGAGGCGAAGCGGGCGGGCACGCCGGCCCACAGGTAGAACGAGGCGTCGGGCAGGGCCACGTCGAGCACCTCGGCCAATAGGGGCGTGACCTGGGCGAATTTCTCGCGGTACAGGCGGCGGTTCTCCACCACATGGTCTTCATCGCTCCAGGCGGCGATGCTGGCCTCCTGCACCACCGGGCTCATGGCGCCGCCGTGGTAGGTGCGGTAGAGCAGGAAGGGCTTGATGAGCGCGGCGTCGCCCGCCACGAAGCCGCTGCGCAGGCCGGGCACGTTGCTGCGCTTGGACAGGCTGGTGAAGGCGATCAGACGGCGGAAATCCGTGCGGCCGAGTTGCTGGGCGGCCTGCAGGCCGCCCAGGGGCGCCTCGTCGCGGAACCAGATCTCGCTGTAGCACTCGTCCGAGGCGATGACGAAGCCGTGCCGGTCGCTCAGCTCGAACAGGCGGCGCCACTCGTCCAGCGGCATCACGGCGCCAGCCGGGTTGCCGGGGGAGCAGACGTAGATGAGCTGGGTGCGGGCCCACACGTCTTCGGGTACGCCGTCCCAGTCCACGGCGAAGTTGCGTTCCGCCACGCTGGGCACGTAGTGCGGCTCGGCGCCCGCGAGCAGGGCCGCGCCTTCGTAGATTTGATAGAAGGGATTGGGGCAGAGCACCGTGGCGCCGGGCCGGGTGGGGTCGACTACCACCTGGGCGAAGGCGAACAGCGCCTCGCGCGAGCCGTTGATGGGCAGTACCTGCGTGGCCGGGTCGAGCGCCACGCCGTAGCGGCGTTGCACCCAGCCGGCACAGGCTTCGCGCAGCGCCGGGGTGCCGGCGGTGGCGGGGTAGTTCGACAGGCCGTCGTCCAGAGCGTCGGCCAGGGCGCGCTTGAGGAAATCGGGGGCCGCGTGCTTCGGTTCGCCGATGCCCAGGCTGATGGGGTGGTGGGCGGGCGAGGGCTTGACGCCCGCGAAGAGCTGGCGCAGCCGCTCGAAGGGGTAGGGCTGCAGCCGCTGGAGCAGGGGGTTCATGGCCCGGGATTATCGGGGGTGCGGGGGTATGCGCCGGGCGATCGGCGATTCATGACGGCGGGTCGACAGGCCGGCTGGATGGCTGGGGCGGGAACGTGGCGGCGGTGCGCCACCACGAAGCGGCACCCGTCACAACGCCGGACGCGGTGCCGTCGCTGCCGGCGACCAGCGTGACTTGCCCCATTTTTTCAGGCTTCCCGATGAGATCCTTTTCCTCCACCTTCTCCTCCAAGCTCACGTTCGGTCGACGTGCGAAATACGAGCGCCTTGACGACAGTTCGAGCGGCAGCGAAAAGGCACGCAAGAGCAACAAGTCCGGGAAGCCCGGCGGCCACCAGGCGGACAATGCGAAGCCTGTTCAGCGCTCAAAGGCCAAGAGCAGGCCGCCCACCATCCCCAGTGCGCTCAAGAACACCCGGAAGCCCTCTGCATCGACCAACCGCCGGCCCGACGACGCGCCGGTGGTGAACGAGACGGTCAAGCTCGCATCGGAAGCGGCGCGGGCTTTACCGTCCAATTTCGAGCCTGTGCGCAAGGCCTTGGGGCTGTCGGTGGAGCAGGCGCTGAGGTGCTTCGACGGCGCGCAGGGGGCCCATGCCCGGACTGTGGTTGAGGACATGAATCCCTTCGGCGTGAACGGGGATGGGCAGTTGCAGATGCACGCCCAACACGCGTGGGACTTGATCGCTTACGTCCTGCCACCTGAGCTGATCTTCAGGTTCCTGGCAGCACTGGACACCACCAGTCTGGTGGCACTGATCCGAGAAATGCAGGCATGGCGCTTCCACGACCACGCAAGCCGCCATTGGATGGGGCCCGCGACGAACGATCGTCTGGCGGCCATGATGGCGTTTGATGCGGCGTACACCCGGCTGTTCACGGATCGATTGGCAAACGCCCGGCAAGCGACGGGTTCCGAGCTTGGCCCCATCCTGGACGAACTGGGCCTGTTGTTGGCGGCGGCGCCCATCTGGACGGTGGGTGATCTCTTCAAGCTGCTCGACAAGGAGTCCAGGCTTCCCGAGTTTCAAACCGACACGGCGTTCGTCAAAGGCTGGAACGCAGCCCACGAGAACGTGACGCTGGCCGAGAAAAAATTCAGTGACGACGCCGAAAAGAAAGAGTGCGTGCTGGCCTTCCTTGAGGAGATGAACCTGTCGGATGAGCGGGACCGGGCTCTGATCTTCGAGAGCCCGCCACTGCTGAACGCGATCTACGAAGCGCAAGACAGTGAAGTGTTTGACGGGCACGCTGTCATGTACGGCGACAAGCTCGGTCTGTTCCGCGAGTTGGTCAACACGGCCCCGGCCCTGGCATGGCGTTATCTGAGTTCCACCTCAGCAAGACAGGACCTGATGGGCCGTCACCGGGCCTATGTCCAACCGCTGCTGGAGCGGATTGCCGATCTCTCCGCGGACGGTGTGAGCGCAGAGGTCGACGTGCTCGTGAGGTCGGTCGTGAACCGGGTGGCGGAATTCGACGGCCCCGGCAAGGACGCGGATGTGCCCGCCAAGATCCTCGCCAACTGGATGGAGGTGCTGCCGCCACCCGCACGCAGCCTGCTGAAGCAGGCGCTTGGCGAGGCGTTCAAGCCCGCCAGCATCGATCGGTGGCTCCAACGGAGCGAACACCTGAACGGGGTCTGGCAGGCGACGGCAACGCCGGACGCCAACGCCAGCCTCGTGGGTTGACGGGCGTCGACCATCTCTCTTGCACGGCCCAGCGGATACCCCCATGTCGCGCACCCACCTCGCCAAACTCGTCCAGGCCTACCTGCTACTGCCCGGCGCCCAGCCGGGTGGCCGCTCACCCGACGACGCCTTCACCCTGCTGTCGCCGATCGACGGACACTGCGTCGCCATCGACTGGTGCCCGGTCGATGACACGGCGCTGATCTGCGCGCATCCGTTCGACGGACACGCGTCACACGCGGATGGTGTCGGCGCTGACGACGGCGACCAGGAAGCGATCGACGACCTCGGTCGTGACGAATTGGGCCAGTGGTGGCTGCACGAGGACCTCGTCACCGGGCGAACCACGCTGGCCTTGCGGGCGTCGGTGGGCGCCTGGACGCTGGACGATTTCTCGCGCGCGTTCGACGTCTTTTCCCGGCGCCTGGCGTCAATGGCCGCAGCGGCTGACGCGGGCACGCCCATGGCGGCTTCCGAGGGAGGCGCGCCAGACGCTGGCGAAGTGGCCGAGGCCCACGGCAGCCTGTTCCTGCTGCCGCGGGCCTGACCCGCCGGGGCGCTTGCCCTGTCAGGCGCGCGCGGCCCGCAGCGCCCGCCCCCGCAGGTGCTGGTACAGCTGATCCAGCGACAGCAGCACGGTCAGCATCACCGTGGTGGCGATCACCAGCAGCGGCAGGCGGAAGGCCGAGATGAAGCCCGTGCCCTGCGGAATGGCGGCGCGTTCGGTGGTGGTGCACACGAACTCGGCCGCGGCCATGCCGGTGTAGTGCATGGCGCACACGGCGATGCCCATCACCACCGAGGCGGCCACGCGGCGCGCCAGGGTCTTGCTGTTGAAGGCCAGCCAGAGCGCCGCGGTGGCGGCCACCACGGCGATCACCATGGACGCGCCCACCAGCGCCATGTCCCAGGTGATGAAGCCGTAGATCTTCAGGCCGAACATGCCCAGGTAGTGCATGACCACCACGCTCATGCCCAGCAGCACGCCTGCGCTGAGCAGCCGGGTGAAGCTCTCGGGCCGTTGCGCGGCGAAGGCCACCGAACCGGCGGTGGCCAGGATGGCGGCCACCAGGGAAGTCAGCGTTTCCAGCATGGCGTAGCTGCTGCCCACGTCCATCTGCAGGGCCAGCATGCCGATGAAGTGCATGGACCACACGCCCACGCCACCCAGGGCGATGCCCACGGTGAACACGCTGTTCCAGTCCAGCGCGCCGCGCCGGTTGCGGATGCGGGTGGCCGCGCTGAGGGCCACGAAGGAGCCGATGACGGCGAAAGCGAAAGACAGGGCGATGAGGCCGGGATCCCAGTTGGTGTTGACGATGGTGTTCATGGGGAAGGCGCGGTGTGATGACTTGGTTTGCAGAACGTGGCCGATTCTGTTGGCATGCTTCTGATGAAACAAGCTGTTACCTGTGCCCAATGGCCGACGCCGTTAAAACGTCCCGTTAAAAACCGCACCATCCTTGCCGTTCGGGGGCGCCACAGAGCCGCAGGTATCATCCCGCGAGGGTCCGCCCGTCCGGACCCGCCGCCTCCCGCCAACGCCGCATCACCCGGACCGCCGTGCGCCTCAATTCGATCAAGCTTTCCGGCTTCAAGTCCTTCGCCGAACCCACCAACTTCATGCTGCCCGGTCAATTGGTGGGCGTGGTGGGCCCCAACGGTTGCGGCAAGTCCAACATCATGGACGCGGTGCGTTGGGTGCTGGGCGAGTCCAAGGCCTCCGAACTGCGCGGCGAGTCCATGCAGGACGTGATCTTCAACGGCACCACCAGCCGCAAGCAGGCCAGCCGCGCCAGCGTGGAACTGGTGTTCGACAACAGCGACCACCGCGCCGGCGGCCAATGGGGACAGTTCACCGAGATCGCGGTCAAGCGCGTGCTCACGCGCGACGGCACCAGCAGCTACTACATCAACAACCAGCCGGTGCGCCGCCGCGACGTGCAGGACGTCTTCCTGGGCACCGGGCTGGGCCCGCGCGCCTACGCCATCATCGGCCAGGGCACCATCAGCCGCATCATCGAGAGCAAGCCCGAAGAGCTGCGCCTGTTCCTGGAGGAAGCCGCCGGCGTCTCCAAGTACAAGGAGCGCCGCCGCGAGACCGCGCACCGCCTGGCCGACACGCGCGAGAACCTCACCCGGGTGGAAGACATTCTGCGCGAGCTCAACGCCAACCTTGACAAGCTGGAAAAGCAGGCCGAGGTGGCCGCGCAGTACCACGCGCTCAACGCCTCGGCCACGCTCAAGCAGCACCAGTTGTGGTTCCTCAAGCGCGCCGACGCCGAGGCCGAGCAGGCCCGCGTGCAGAAGGACGCCGCCCAGGCCGCGACCGACCTCGAATCGCGCACGGCCGATCTGCGCCGCATCGAGAGCGAGCTGGAAACCATCCGCCAGGCCCACTACGCGGCCGGCGACCAGGTGAACCAGGCCCAGGGCAAGCTGTACGAGGCCAGCGCCGAGGTAGGCAAGCTGGAGGCCGAGATCCGCTTCGTGGTGGAAGGCCGCCAGCGCGTGGAACAACGCCTGGCGCAATTGAAGGAGCAGATCGCCTCCTGGTCCACCCGCAGCCAGGACGCAGCCGTGGAGATCGAGGAACTGGCCGAGAAGATCGTCGGCGCCGAAGAACAGTCGGTGGTGCTGGCCGCCCAGGGCGAGGAGCAGGTGGGCGCGCTGCCCGCGCTGGAAGACGCGCTGCGCACGGCGCAGGCCCGCTCCACCGAGCAGCGCGGCGCCGTCGCGCAGGTGCAGCAGCAGATCCAGGTGCTGGCGGCCGAGCAGCGCAACGTCGAGGAGCAGTCGCGCGGCCTGGGCCAGCGCCGCGAGCGCCTGATGGCCGACAAGAACGCCCTGGCCGCGCCAGACGAGGCCCGCGTCGCCGCTGCGCAAGAGGCCATGGCCACGGCCCGGGCCCTGGCCGAAGAAACCGACGCCCGCCTGCACGAGCTGCAGGACAGCGTGCCGCAACTGGATGAAGCCCGCCGCCAGGCGCAGGCCGCGGTGAATGCCGAATCCGCGAAACAGGCCGACCTAAGTGCGCGCCTGGAGGCGCTGAAGGCCCTGCAGGAGAAGGTGCGCACCGATGGCAAGCTCAAGCCCTGGCTGGCCAGGCATGGGCTCGACAGCCTGCAAGGACTGTGGAGTCGCATCCACGTGGAAACCGGCTGGGAGAACGCCCTGGAGGCCGCGCTGCGCGAGCGCCTGGGCGCGCTGGAGGTGTCGCGCCTGGAGATGGTGCGCGCCTTCGCCACCGACGCGCCGCCCACGCGCTTGGCCTTCTACCAGCCGCCGCCGGGCGCCGCCGCCAGTGCGGGCAACGGCGCGCTCAAACCCCTGGCCAGTTGGCTGCGCCTGAACGACGCGGCCCAGCAGGCCCTGCTGGGCGACTGGCTGCGCGGCTGCTACAGCGCCGCCACGCTCGACGAGGCCCTGGCCCAGCGCGGCCAGTTGCAGGCCGGCGAGGCCATCTACGTCGCCAGCGGGCACGCCGTCAGCGCGCACAGCGTGAGCTTCTACGCGCCCGACAACGAGCAGGCCGGCCTGCTGGCGCGCGCGCAGGAGATCGAGAACCTCGACAAACAGCTCAAGGCCCAGGCGCTCATTGCCGAGCAGGCGCGTTCCGCCCTGGTGCGCGCCGACGCCGCGTTCACCGACGCCTCCCAACGCCTGGTGGTGGCGCGCCGCGAAGCCGCCGAGGCGCAGAGCCGGTCACACGAGCTTCAGGTGGAGGCCCTGCGCCTCACGCAGCAGGCCGAGCAGACGCGCGCGCGCAGCGAGCAGATCAACGCCGACCTGGCCGAGGTGGACGCGCAACTCGAAGGCCTGCAGGAGCGCCGTGTGATCGCCGAGGCGCGCTTCGAGGAACTGGACATGCAGCTCGCCGACAGCCAGGAGCGCCATGCTCAGCTCGACGACGCCGTCATCGAGGCCGAACGCAAACTCAACCACGCGCGCGAGCAGCAGCGCTCGCTGGAGCGCCAGGCGCAAGAGGCCACCTTCTCGCTGCGCAGCCTGCAGGCGCGCCAGGCCGAGCTGCAGCGCGCCATCGACACCGCGGGCCAGCAGGAACAATCGCTGGCGGACGAGCAGCAGCGCGCGCAGGACGAGCTCTCGCGCCTGACCGACGCCGCCGCCCAGGCCGGCCTGCAGGACGCGCTGGCCGCCAAGGCCGAGCGCGAGCAGGCCCTGGCCGCGTTGCGCAGCCAGTACGACGACCTGACCATGAAGCTGCGCGCCAGCGACGAGCGCCGCCTGCAACTGGAGCGTGAGCTGGAGCCCCTGCGCAGCCGCATCACCGACTTCCAGCTCAAGGAACAGGCCGCGCGCCTGGGCGTGGAGCAGTACAGCCAGATGCTCGACGAAGCCGAGGCCGACCGCGCGGCCATCGCGCAGAGCATCACCGAAGGCAACGTGCGCCTCGCCGGCCTGCAAGGCGAGATCGACCGCCTGCACCGCGACATCCAGGGCCTGGGGGCGGTCAACCTGGCCGCGCTGGACGAACTGACGGCCGCGCGCGAGCGCAAGACCTTCCTCGACGCGCAGTCGGCCGACCTGAACGAGGCCATCACCACGCTGGAAGACGCGATCAAGAAGATCGACAACGAGACGCGCGAGCTGCTGGGGTCCACCTTCCAGACCGTCAACGAGCACTTCGGCCGCATGTTCCCCGAGCTGTTTGGCGGCGGCAACGCCAAGCTGGTGATGACCGGCGAGGAGATCCTGGACGCCGGCGTGCAGGTGATGGCCCAGCCGCCCGGCAAGAAGAACCAGACCATCCACCTGCTCTCCGGCGGCGAGAAGGCGCTCACCGCCATCGCCCTGGTGTTCGCCATCTTCCAGCTCAACCCCGCGCCGTTCTGCCTGCTCGACGAGGTGGACGCGCCGCTGGACGACGCCAACACCGAACGTTATGCCCGCCTCGTGAGCGCCATGGCCAAGGAAACGCAGTTCCTCTTCATCAGCCACAACAAGATCGCGATGGAGATGGCGCAGCAGCTCATCGGCGTGACCATGCAGGAGCAGGGCGTGTCGCGCATCGTGGCGGTGGACATGGAGTCCGCGGCCGGCATGCTCGAAGCCACCTGAAGGTTCAAGCACCATGACCAGCCTGCAGATCGGACTGGCCATCGTCGGCGGCCTCGTGCTGGCGGCGGTGGTGGCTTACAACGCCTGGATCACGCGCCAGAGCGTGCCGCGCACGGTGCGTGAGCGCGCGGCAGCGGGCGAGGGCGTCGAGCCGGTGCTGGCACCGCTGGACGCGGCGCCGGCCGAGCGGCAGGAACCGGTGCTCGACGACGGCTCGTCCCCGGTGCTGGACCTGCCCACTCCCTTGGACGCGGACGAACCCGAGCCCATCGAGCCCACCCTGGCGCCGCTGCCCGAGCGCCGCCCCGGCCCCGCGCTGGACGCCCTGATTGACGTGATCGCGCCGCTGGCGCTGGAGCACGAGGTCTCGGGCGACGCCGTGCTCGCGGCCCTGCCGGCCACGCGCCGCGTGGGCAGCAAGCCCTTCGCGGTGGAAGGCCTCAACGCGCACAGCGGCGAATGGGAAGGCGCCCGGCCGCACCAGCGCTACCGCGCGCTGCAAGCCGGCGTGCAACTGGCCAACCGCGCCGGCCCGCTCAACGACATTGAATTCTCCGAGTTCGTGGTCAAGACCCAGGCCTTCGCCGACGCCGTGGGCGCCAGCCCCGATTTCCCCGACATGCGCGCCGAGGTGGCGCGCGCGCGCGAACTCGACGCCTTCGCCAGCGGCCACGACGCGCAACTGGGCTTCACCCTGCGCGCGCGCCGCGCCGCCTGGAGCCCGGGCTACGTGTCGCAGCACGCCAGCCGCCTGGGCTTCGTGGCGGGCACGCTGCCCGGGCGCATGGTGCTGCCCGCCAGTCAACCCGGCCAGCCCCCCGTGCTGGTGCTGAGCTACGACCCCCAGGCCGCCATGGCCGACGACCCCGAGCAGAGCGCGCTGCGCGAGATCACGCTGTCGCTGGAGGTGACGCACGTCGCGCGCGACGAACAGCCCTTCGGCCGGCTGCGCCAGGCCGCGCAGGCCCTGGCCGAGGCCATGGACGGCATGGTCACCGACGACGCGGGCGCGCCGCTGCCCACCGAGGCCATGGACCACATCGGCACCGACCTGGAAAGCCTGTACGACGCGCTCGACGAGCGCGACCTTGCCGCCGGCTCGCCGCAGGCCCGCCGATTGTTCTCATGACCCCTGATTTGTTCGCCGAACCGCCGCCACCCGTGCCGGCGGCCGAGCGCGCAGCCGAACTGCGCGCCCAATTGCACCACCACGCCCACCTGTACTACACGCTCGACGCGCCGAAAATCCCCGACGCCGAGTACGACCGCCTGTTCCAGGAACTGCAGGCCATCGAGGCGCAGCACCCCGAGCTGATGACGCCCGACTCGCCCACGCAGCGTGTGGGCGGCGCCATCCTAAAGACCCTGGTGCCAGTGCGCCACTCGGTGCCCATGCTCAGCATCCGCACCGAGACCGACTCTTCGACGTCTTCTCCCGAGAAGTTCGAGTCCCAGATTCGAAACTTCTTGACCTCCGAACAAAGGCGGTTCGTCAAGGGAGAACGGGGGCCGCTTTCGCAGGAGGCTGGCCGCGTACTCGAGGGAGCGGTCATTGACTACGTAGCTGAACTCAAGTTCGATGGCTTGGCCATGAGTCTGCGCTACGAACAGGGCGTGCTGGTGCGTGCCGCCACGCGCGGCGACGGCGAGACTGGCGAGGACGTGACGCACAACGTGCGCACCATCAAGCAAATTCCGCTGAAGCTGCCACAAGACGTGCCTGAGGTGCTCGAGGTGCGCGGCGAGGTCTACATGCGCCGCGACGAATTCGAGGTCATGAACGAACGCCAGCGCGAAAAGATCGCGCAAGGCGCTAAAGGCGAGAAGACCTTCGTGAACCCGCGTAACGCCGCCGCCGGTGCGGTGCGCCAGCTCGACTCGCGCATCGCGCGGGAGCGGCCACTGAGCTTTTTCGCCTACTCCTGGGGCGAGGTGGTGGGCGACGAGAAGCCCCCAGCCACGCAATATGACTGGCTCATGCGTCTGAAATCCTGGGGCTTCCCTGTCGCCGAGCAGACGGCCGTGTGCCGCGGTGCCAACGAGCTTGTCGCCTTTCACCGCCACATCGGCGAGCAGCGTGACGCGCTGCCCTACGACATCGACGGGGTGGTCTACAAAGTCAATTCCTTGGAGTTGCAGCGCGAGTTGGGTTTTGTCTCCCGCGAGCCGCGCTGGGCCGTGGCGCACAAGTACCCCGCGCAGGAACAGCTCACCACCGTGCAGGCCATCGACGTGCAGGTGGGCCGCACCGGCAAGCTCACGCCCGTGGCCAAACTGGCGCCGGTGTTCGTGGGCGGCGTCACCGTCACCAACGCCACCCTGCACAACGAGATGGAGGCGCGCCGCAAGGACGTGCGTGTGGGCGACACGGTCATCGTGCGCCGCGCCGGCGACGTGATTCCGGAGGTGGTCTCCGTGCTGCTCGACAAGCGCGAGGGCGACCCACCCGTGTTCACCATGCCCACCCACTGCCCCGTGTGCGGCAGCGACGCCGTGCGCGAGGAGGGCGAGGCCGATCACCGCTGCACCGGCGGCCTGTTCTGCGCCGCGCAGCGCAAGCAGGCCATCCTGCACTACGCGCAGCGCCGCGCGGTCGACATCGAGGGCCTGGGCGACAAGCTGGTGGAGCAGCTCGTGGACAGCGGCCTCATCAAGACCCTGCCGGACCTGTACAAGCTCGGCCTCACCGCGCTCGCGGGGCTGGAGCGCATGGCGGAGAAGTCGGCGCAGAACGTGCTGGACGCCTTGCAGAAGCGTCGCGAGACCACCTTGCCGCGCCTGCTGTTCGGCCTGGGCATCCGCCACGTGGGCGAGGCCACCGCCAAGGACCTCGCGCGCCACTTCGGCAGCCTGGACCGCATCATGGACGCCAGCGTGGACGAGCTCCTGCAGGTGAACGACGTCGGCCCGGTGGTGGCGCAGAGCATTCGCACCTTCTTCGAGCAGGCACACAACCGCGAGGTGGTGGAGCAGTTGCGCGCGGCCGGCGTGCACTGGCCCGAGAACGACGGCGAGCACAACACCCCGCAGCCCCTGCTGGGCAAGACCTTCGTGCTCACCGGCACCTTCCCCACGCTCAAGCGCGAGGAGGCCAAGGCCATGCTGGAAGCCGCCGGTGCCAAGGTGGCCGGCTCCGTGAGCAAGAAGACCGACTACCTGGTGGCCGGCGCCGAGGCGGGCAGCAAGCTGGACAAGGCGCAGGAGCTGGGCGTGGCGGTGATCGACGAGGCGGCGATGCTGGGGCTGCTTGGGGGGGCTGACTAGCCTCTGTCGGGGCTTGGTTGGCGGTGTCAGGGGTGAGCCCATGGCCGGTTCGGCTTCACTGCGGTGCCCTTCGCTTCGCGAAGGGTTCCCTGTGGTGCTCGGGCGTGCGGCCCGGCGGCAAGAAGGACAACAAGTGCCTCAGCCCGCCAACGTCTCCAGCAGCTCCGTCTCGATCTCGATCTGCCGCTTGTTCACCTGCAGCTCGGGCCCGCTGATGAGGAAGGTGTCTTCCACGCGCTCGCCCAGGGTGGTGATCTTGGCGAGCTGCACGCTGATCTCGTGGCGCGCCAGCACGCGCGAGATGCCGTAGAGCAGGCCCGCGCGGTCGCTGGCCGAGACCGACAGCAGCCAGCGCTGCGCTTTCTCGTCGGGTCGCAGGTCCACGCGCGGCGTAATGGGGAAGCTTTTCACGCGCCGCGACAGCCGGCCCTTGGTGGGCGGCGGCAGCGGGCCGTGCTCGTCGATGATCTGCGGCAGCCGGGCCTCGACCATGGCCACGAGCTCGCGGTAGTGTTCGGCCATCTCGGGCACGATCACCTGGAAGGTGTCCAGCGCGTGGCCCGTCATCGTGGTGTGCACGCGCGCATCCAGGATGCTGAACTGCGACATGTCGAAGTAGCCGCAGATGCGCGCGAACAGGTCGGCCTGGTCGGCCGCGTAGACCAGCACCTGCAGGCCTTCGCCCGCCGGAGAAAGGCGCGCGCGCACGATGGCGCGGCCCGGGTCGCGCCCGGGCTTGGCGAGTTCGCGCGTGAGCACGCGCGTGTGCCAGGCGATCTCGTCGGCCTGGTGGCGCATGAAGTAGCTCACGTCCAAGGTGTCCCACAGGGCCTTGTGCGCGTTGTGGGGCAGGGAATGCAGGGCCAGTACCTGCAGGGCCTCGCGTTTGCGGCCCTCGATCTCGGCGCCCGGGTCGGGCGCACGCCCGCCCAGCACGCGCAGCGTGTAGCGGTACAGGTCTTCCAGCAGCTTGCCTTTCCAGGCGTTCCACACCTTGGGGCTGGTGCCGCGGATGTCGGCCACGGTGAGCAGGTACAGCGCCGTGAGGTAGCGCTCGTTGCCCACGCGTTTCGCGAAGTCGGCGATGACGTCGGGGTCGGACAGGTCGGCCTTTTGCGCCAGCCGGCTCATGGTGAGGTGCTCGCTCACCAGGAATTCGATCAGCTTCGTGTCCTCGCGCTCGATGCCGTGCTGGCGGCAGAAGCTGCGCACGTCCCTGGCACCCAGTTCGGAGTGGTCGCCGCCACGGCCCTTGGCGATGTCGTGGAAGAGGGCGGCGATGTACAGGATCCAGGGCTTGTCCCAGCCGGCCGCGAGCTGCGAGCAGAACGGGTATTCGTGCGAGTGCTCGGGGATGAAGAAGCGGCGCATGTTGCGCAGCACCATGAGGATGTGCTGGTCCACCGTGTAGACGTGGAACAGGTCGTGCTGCATCTGCCCCACGATGTGGCGGAACACCCAGAGGTAGCGCCCCAGCACCGAGGTCTGGTTCATCAGCCGCATGGCGTGGGTGATGCCCTGCGGCTCCATGAGGATGCGGCGGAACATCGCGCGGTTGACCGGGTCGGCGCGGAACTTCGCATTCATCACCGGGCGCGCGTTGTACAGCGCGCGCAGCGTGCGTGCCGACAGGCCCTTGATGCCGACGGTGGTCTGGTAGATGTGAAAGCTCTCCAGGATGGCGTGCGGCTGCTGGATGTAGAGGTTGTCGCTGGCCACTTCGAGCATGCCGCCCTTGTCGAAGAAGCGCTCGTTGATGGGGCGCAGGCGCTGCACGCCCGGCTCGGTGTCGCCCAGTCGTTCCTCGATGTTGAGCAGCAGGATCTGATTGAGCTGCGTGACCGCCTTGGCCGCCCAGTAGTAGCGCTTCATCAGCGCCTCGCTCGCGCGGCGTGTGCCGCGCGGGTTGGTTTCACCGGGCGCGGGCAGCTGCGCCTTGAACCCGAAGGACTCGGCCACGGCGGTCTGCAGGTCGAACACCAGGCGGTCCTCGCGCCGGTGCGCGATGAGGTGCAGCCGCGCGCGGATGAGACTCAGCAGGGCCTCGTTGGCCTTGATCTGGCGCGCCTCCAGCGGTGTGGCCAGGCCGGTGCGGGCGAGTTCGTCCCAGCTGCGGCCCAGGCCCGCGGCCTTGGCCACCCACAGGATCATCTGCAGGTCGCGCAGGCCACCCGGCGATTCCTTGCAGTTGGGCTCCAGCGCGTAGGGCGTGTTCTCGTACTTGTGGTGGCGCTGGCGCATCTCCAGCGACTTGGCGACGAAAAAGGCCTTGGGGTCCATGGCCTCGCCCAGGCGGGTGACCAGTTGCCGGAAGCCTTCCTGATGGCCCGCGATGAGCCGGCATTCGAGCAGCGAGGTCTGGACGGTGACGTCCTTCCCGGCCTCGGCCACGCACTCATCGACGGTGCGCACGCTGGAGCCGATCTCCAGCCCCAGGTCCCAGCAGGCGCCGATGAAGCCTTCGATGCGGGTCTTGAGCGTGTCGTCGGCGTCGGGCTCGCAGCCCTGGGGCAGCAGCACCAGCACGTCGACGTCGGAATGGGGGAACAGCTCGCCGCGGCCATATCCGCCGACGGCCACCAGGGCGAAGCGCGGGCCGAAGCCCGCGCGCTGCCAGAGCGTGCGCAGGGTCTGGTCGGTGAGGCGGGCGAGCTGGTGCAGGGCCTGGCGCACGCCCCGGGTGGAGGCGCCGGTCTGCAGCAGGGCGGCGAACACCGCCTGCTTGTGATCGCGGTACTGCTGCCGCAGCGCGGCGAGCTCGTCCATGCCGTTGTGGGGCGTTGCCACGCGCGGGCTGCCCTCAGGCCGCGACGCTGGCCGGAGCGGGGTTGACGAAGGCCGGTGGCGCGATGTTGCCGGCCGACCAGGTGAGCACCTCGTAGCCGGTTTCGGTGACGAGCACGGTGTGCTCCCACTGGGCCGAGAGCGAGCGGTCGCGCGTGACGATGGTCCAGCCATCGCCCAGTTCCTTGATCTCGCGCCGGCCGGCGTTGATCATGGGCTCGATGGTGAAGGTCATGCCGGGCTTGAGCTCTTCCAGCGTGCCCGGGCGGCCGTAGTGCAGCACCTGGGGTTCCTCGTGGAAGCGCTGGCCGATGCCGTGGCCGCAGAATTCGCGCACCACGCTGAAGCCGTTGCTTTCGGCGTAGGTCTGGATCGCGTGGCCGATGTCGCCCAGGCGCGCGCCCGGCCGCACCAGCACGATGCCCTTCCACATGGCCTCGAAGGTGACCTGGCTCAGGCGGCGGGCCTGGATGGAGCAGGCCGCTTCGCCGCCGATGAGGAACATGCGGCTGTTGTCGCCGTACCAGCCCTCGGGCGTGATGACGGTGACGTCCACGTTGAGGATGTCGCCCTTCTTGAGCGGCTTCTCGTTCGGGATGCCGTGGCACACCACGTGGTTGACCGAGGTGCACAGGTGGCCGGGGTAGGGCGGGTAGCCGCTGGGCTGGTAGCCGATGGTGGCCGAGCGCGTGCCCTGCTGCTTCATGTACTCGGCCGAGAGGCGGTCGATCTCGAGCGTCGTCATGCCCGGCTGGATCAGCGGCGTGAGGTAGTCCAGCACTTCGGAGGCGAGGCGGCACGCGGTGCGCATGCCCTCGATGCCGGCGGCGTCCTTGTAGGTGATGCTCATGGGGCGCGATTATCCCACCGGACCCCGTCCGGACGCCCCTGGCGGCCCGATCACCATGGGGCCGGCAGGTAAAATCGCCGGCTTTCCACCACCCCGTCCGCGGGTGGTTCAACGCACCTCAGGCCCCACCGTGTCCCTGCACCTGCGCACTTTTGATGGCGGTCACGCCATCAGCGACTTCCGAGTCCAGCAGCTTCTTCCCCGCCTCACCTCCATCCATGACCGCATCGTCGGCCTGAGCGCGCGCTTCGTGCACCTGGTGGCCTTCGACGCCGCCCCCGACAGCGCCACCGAGCGCCGCCTGGGCGAGCTGCTCACCTACGGCGAGCCTGCCGAACCGGCCCACCTCAGGCTCGAAGCCGACGGCGCCCCCGCGCTGCTCGTCATGCCCCGCCTGGGCACCGTCTCGCCCTGGGCCTCCAAGGCCACCGACATCGCGCGCAACTGCGGCCTGGTGGTCCACCGGGTGGAGCGCCTGGTCGAATACCGCATCGCCCTCAAACCGGGGTTGCTGGGCGGCAAGCCCGCGCTCACGCCCGAGCAGCGCTGGGCCGTGGCCAGCCTGCTGCACGACCGCATGACCGAAGCCGTGGTGGCCACGCGCGAAGAGGCCCACGCCCTGTTCACCGAACTGCAGGCCGCGCCCATGGAGCGCGTGGACGTGCTGGGCGGCGGCCGTGCGGCGCTGGAGCGCGCCAACGCCGACTGGGGCCTGGCCCTGGCCGAGGACGAGATCGACTACCTCATCACCGCCTTCAACGGCCTGGGCCGCAACCCCACCGACGTGGAGCTGATGATGTTCGCCCAGGCCAACAGCGAGCACTGCCGCCACAAGATCTTCAACGCGCAGTTCACCATCGACGGCGTGGCGCAGGACAAGAGCCTGTTCGGCATGATCCGCCACACGCACCAGCGCAGTCCGCAGCACACGGTGATCGCCTACGCCGACAACGCGTCCGTGATGGAAGGCCACGAGGTGCAGCGTTTCGTGGCGCGCTACGAGGGCGGGGCGTCGCCCGCCTACCGCGCCGAGCCCGCCACCCAGCACGTGCTGATGAAGGTGGAAACCCACAACCACCCCACCGCCATCTCGCCGTTCCCGGGCGCCTCCACCGGCGCGGGCGGCGAGATCCGCGACGAGGGCGCCACCGGACGCGGATCCAAGCCCAAGGCCGGCCTCACCGGCTTCACGGTGGGCAAGCTCTGGGGCGGCCTGTCCGACCAGCCGGGCGGCAAGCCCGAGCACATCGCCAGCCCGCTGCAGATCATGACCGAGGGCCCCCTGGGCGGCGCGGCCTTCAACAACGAATTCGGCCGGCCCAACCTGCTGGGCTACTTCCGCGAATACGAGCAGGTGGTGGACGGCGTGCAGCGCGGCTACCACAAGCCCATCATGATCGCGGGCGGCGTCGGCACCATTGACGCGCGGCTGACGAAGAAGATCCTGTTCCCCGCCGGCACGCTGCTGATCCAGCTCGGCGGCCCGGGCATGAAGATCGGCATGGGCGGCGGCGCGGCCAGCTCCATGGCCACGGGCACCAACGCCGCCTCGCTCGACTTCGACTCCGTGCAGCGCGGCAACCCGGAGATCGAGCGGCGCGCGCAGGAGGTCATCAACCACTGCTGGGCGCAGGGTGAGCAGAACCCCATCCTCGCCATCCACGACGTCGGCGCGGGCGGCCTGTCCAACGCCTTCCCCGAGATCACCAACGACGCCGGCCGTGGCGCGCGCTTCGACCTGCGCGCCGTGCCGCTGGAAGAGAGCGGCCTGGCGCCCAAGGAGATCTGGAGCAACGAGAGCCAGGAGCGCTACGTGCTCGCCATCGCGCCCGAGTCGCTGCCGCAGTTCACGGCCTTCTGCGAACGCGAGCGCTGCCCCTTCGCGGTGGTGGGCGTGGCCACCGAGGAACGGCAACTCCAGCTCGTCGATGAGGGCCAGGACAGCCCGGTCGACATGCCCATGGACGTGCTGCTGGGCAAGCCGCCCAAGATGCACCGCGACGTCAAGACCGTGGCGCGCACCTCGCCAGCCATCGACCTCACCGGCGTGAGCCTTCAGCAGAGCGTGATCGACGTGCTGAGCCACCCCACGGTGGCGTCCAAGCGCTTCCTCATCACCATCGGCGACCGCACCGTGGGCGGCCTGAGCCACCGCGACCAGATGGTCGGCCCCTGGCAACTGCCCGTGGCCGACTGCGCCGTCACCCTGGCCGACCACGCCGGCTTCGCGGGCGAGGCCATGAGCATGGGCGAGCGCACGCCGCTGGCCGCCACGCACGCCGCCGCCTCGGGCCGCATGGCCGTGGCCGAGGCCATCACCAACCTGCTGGCCGCGCCGATCGAACTGCCGCGGGTGAAACTCAGCGCCAACTGGATGGCCGCCTGCGGTGAACCCGGCGAAGACGCCGCGCTGTACGAGACCGTGAAGGCCGTGGGCATGGAGCTGTGCCCCGCGCTGGACATTTCCATCCCCGTGGGCAAGGACAGCCTGTCCATGCGCACCCAGTGGCAGGCCGACGGCCAGACGAAGAAGGTCACCGCGCCGGTGAGCCTGATCGTGAGCGCCTTCGCCTCGCTGGCCGACGTGCGCGGCACCTTCACGCCGCAGTTGAACCGCGACATCGAGGAAACCACCCTGGTGCTGATCGACCTGGGCAAGGGCCGCCACCGCCTGGGCGGCAGCGTGCTCGCGCAGACCCTGGGCCACCCGGGCGGCGAGGTGCCCGACCTCGACGACCCGCAAGACCTCAAGAACCTGGTGAACGCCGTGAACGCCCTGCGCGCGCAGGGCCGTGTGCTGGCCTACCATGACCGCAGCGACGGCGGCCTGTTCGCCACGGTGGCCGAGATGGCCTTCGCCGGCCAGGTGGGCGTGGCGCTCAACATCGATCAGCTCATCACCGAAGGCGACGGCATCGGCGACAGCCGCGCCGAGACCGGTGACGCCAAGAACTGGGCGCAGCAGGTCAGCGCGCGCCGCGAGGAGCTCACGCTCAAGGCCCTGTTCAACGAAGAGCTGGGCGTGGTGCTGCAGGTGCGCACCGAGCAGCGCAACGAGGTGATGCAGTTGCTGCGCGAGCACGGCCTCTCAAAGCACAGCCACTTCATCGGCAAGACGCGGCCAGCCAGCTCCGGCATGGACGCCGGCAAGGGCGAGCTGCAGGTCTGGCGCGACACCAAGGCCGTCTTCAGCGCGAAGCTGGTCGACCTGCAACAGGTGTGGGACAGCGTGAGCTGGAAGATCAACCAGCGCCGCGACAACCCCGCCTGCGCCGACGCCGAACACGCCGCCGCCGGTGACCCGTCCGACAGCGGCCTGCACACGCACCTGACGTTCGACCCGAACGAGGACGTGGCCGCGCCCTTCCTGAACCTCTCGCGTCCCAAGGTCGCCATCCTGCGTGAGCAGGGCGTCAACTCCCACGTGGAAATGGCCTGGTGCTTCACCCAGGCCGGCTTCGAGGCGCTGGACGTGCACATGACCGACCTGCAGACCGGCCGCGCCGACCTGAAAGACGTGCGCGGTGTGGTCGCCTGCGGCGGCTTCAGCTACGGCGACACCCTGGGCGCGGGCATCGGCTGGGCGCGTTCCATCACCTTCAACCCGCGCCTGGCCGATCAGTTCCAGGCCTTCTTCGCGCGCAGCGACACCTTCGGCCTGGGTGTGTGCAACGGCTGCCAGATGTTCGCGGAGCTTGCCGACATCATCCCGGGCGCCGAGGCCTGGCCGCGCTTCACCACCAACCAGAGCGAGCGCTTCGAAGCGCGCCTGTCGCAGGTGGAGGTGCTGGACTCGCCCAGCCTGTTCTTCCAGGGCATGGCCGGCACGCGCCTGCCCATCGCCGTGGCGCACGGCGAGGGCTACGCCAACTTCCGCCACCGGGGGGATCCGGCCAGGGCCATCGCCGCCATGCGCTTCGTCGACAGCCAGGGCCGGGCCACCGAACGCTACCCCTACAACCCCAACGGCAGTCCCGCCGGCCTCACCGCCGTCACCACGGCGGACGGCCGCTTCACCGCGTTGATGCCCCACCCGGAACGCGTTTTCCGCAACGTGCTGATGAGCTGGACCGACCAGGACATCTCCGCCCCCAGCGGCTGGACCCGCCTGTGGCGCAACGCCCGTCGTTGGGTCGGCTGAACGCATGGCGCGCGAGCAGGTCCTCGACCCTTCCACCATCGCGGCCTACGCGCGCGATGGCGCCGTGGTGCTGCGCGGCGTGTTCACAGCGGCCGAACTCCAGCGCCTGGAAGAGGGCATCGAACACAACCTCGCGCACCTGAGCCCGCTGGCCCTGGTGGCCAGCGAGCCCGACGACCCGGGCCGCTTCGTCGAGGACTTCTGCACCTGGGCACACAACCCCGCCTACGAAGACGTTCTGCGCCACTCGGCGCTGCCGCACGTCTCGGCCCAGCTCATGGGCAGCCGCCAGGTGCGGCTGTACCACGACCACCTGCTGGTGAAAGAGCCGGGCACGCGCCAGCCCACGCCCTGGCACCAGGACCAGCCCTACTACAACGTCGACGGTGCGCAGAACGTGAGCTTCTGGATCCCCGTGGACCCGGTGCCGCTGGCGAGCACGCTGCGCTTCGTGGCCGGCTCGCACCACGGCACCTGGTACATGCCGCGCACCTTTCGCGATCAGCAGGCCCGCTGGTTCCCCGAAGGCACGCTGGCCGAACTGCCCCCGGTGGAACAGGAGCCCCAGCGCTACCCGCAACTGGCCTGGGCGCTGGAGCCGGGCGACTGCGTGGCTTTTCACATGCTCGCGCTGCACGCGTCCAGCGGCACCGGGCCGGGCGCGCGCCGCCGCGTGTTCTCGGCCCGCTACCTGGGCGACGACAGCGTGCACGCGCCGCGCCGCTGGCGCACCTCGCCCCCGTTCCCGGGGCTGGAGGCCCGTTTGCCGGCGGGAGCCGCGATGGACGATCCCCTGTTTCCCGTGGTCTGGCCGCCCGCGCCGGCCTGACACCTCAAGGAGTCCTCATGGCCGGTACCAGCCTGCTCGCCCTCATCGACGACATCGCCACGCTGCTCGACGACGTCTCGGTCATGACCAAGGTCGCGGCCAAGAAGACCGCCGGTGTGCTGGGCGACGACCTCGCGCTCAACGCGCAGCAGGTCACCGGCGTGAACGCCGACCGCGAATTGCCCGTGGTCTGGGCCGTGGCCAAGGGCTCCTTCGTCAACAAGGCCATCCTCGTGCCGGCGGCGCTGCTCATCAGCGCCTTCGTGCCCGCGCTCATCACGCCGCTGCTGATGCTCGGCGGCCTGTTCCTGTGCTTCGAAGGCGTGGAGAAACTCGTGCACGCCCTGGGCGCGCACAAGGCGGAGGACAAGCAGCACCGCGACGAGCTGGTGAAGGCGGTGATCGACGACAAGGTCGACCTCGTGGCCTTCGAGAAGGAGAAGATCAAGGGCGCCGTTCGCACGGACTTCATCCTCTCGGCCGAGATCATCGTCATCAGCCTGGGCACCGTCGCCAGCGCCAGCATGGGCCAACGCATCGGCGTGCTGGTGGGCATCTCGCTGATCATGACGATCGGCGTGTACGGCCTGGTCGCGGGCATCGTGAAACTCGACGACCTGGGCCTGCACCTGAACCGCCAGGCACAGGCGTGGAAGCAGGCCATCGGGCGCGGCATCCTGGCCTTCGCGCCGTGGCTCATGAAGTCGCTGTCCGTGCTGGGCACGGCCGCCATGTTCCTGGTGGGCGGCGGCATCCTGCTGCACGGCCTGCCGCTGCTCGCGCATGGCGTGGAGACCTGGTCCGAGAGCCTGGGCTGGTTCGGGGCCTTCGTGCCCAGCCTGGCGGGGGCGCTGGTGGGCATCGCGGCGGGCGCGGTGGTGGTGGGCGTGGTGGAGCTGTTCCAGCGCCTGCGACGCCGGCCGAAGGCGGCCTGATCCGCCGGGGCGCGCGTCCCCCGCCTGGGGTATCGCGCGCGCCGGTGCCTGCCTAGAATGGCTCGGCCGCCCACCGTCAGGGCGGCGCGGGGGTCGGGCATGGACGGGATCTTCATCAGCTACCGTCGCGACGACGCTTCCGGCTACGCCGGGCGCCTCTACGATCGCCTGAGCCTGCAGTTCGGCGCACAGCGCGTGTTCATGGACGTGGAGGGCATCGAGCCCGGCGCGGACTTCGTGAATGCGATCGAGAAGGCGGTGGGCTCGTGCCGCGTGCTCATCGTGGTGATCGGTGACGAGTGGCTTGACTGCCGCGACAGCCAGGGGCGTCGCCGCCTCGACGACCCGCACGACTTCATCCGGCTCGAGGTGGCGGCCGCCCTGTCGCGCGACATCCGCGTGATGCCCGTGCTGGTCAACGGGGCCGGCATGCCGCGCGCCGAGGACCTTCCCGAGGCCATGCGTGGCCTGGCCCGGCGCCAGGCGATCGCCGTGCACCACAACCAGTGGGAAGGCTCCACCGCCACGTTGGTGCACGCGCTGCAGCGGGCACTGGGCGAGCGAGGTGTCCCGCCGGGCCACGATCAGGAGGCGCCCCGCGCGCCGCTCGCGGCCTGGGCGCTGGCGGCCGTGTCCGCGCTGGCCGTGGGCGGCGGCGCGTGGTGGTTGTGGCGCCCGGCACCATCCGCCGCCCCGGTGCCGGCGTCCGACGGATCGATGGTGGCGCGAGTGCCCGCGCCGGCGCCGCTCGCTGTCGCCTCGGCACCGGCCCGGGTGCCCGCACCAGCGCCTGCACCCCTGGCGGCCTCCGCACCCGTGGCCGCTCCCGCAAGACCGGCACCGGTGGTTCGCCCGCCGCCGGCTCCCGCACCCGCACCCGAAGCGCGGGTCCGCGCGGCGCCGGCTCCCGGGCCGGTGGCTTCGCCTCCCGCAGCCCCATCGCCCCCTGCGCTGGCCAGCCCGGCACCGCCGCCCAAACCCGCCGCGACGCCGACCCCCGCGGTGGCCGAAGGTCCGCTTCCTCAAGCCGGGCACCGCTTCACGTACCGCGTCAAGGGCAAGTGGCCGACCAGCCCGAACCGCAGCGTGGTGATCACCGTGAGCGAGGTGCGTGACGGCACGGTGCTCGATCGCCTGAACGACCCAGAATCCCCCGCGGCGGTGCAGCGCCGCTCGCGGGCGGGCCAGGGCGGTTTCGTGCAATGGCCCGGCATCGGCATCGAGTTCAGCCCCTACCTGGCCAGCCAGGACCTGACCGGCTGGCGCGGCCGCGGTTTCAGCACGCCTGACGTCGATGGCCAATGGACGCAATGGCATTCGCAGGGCGCCACGATCGGTCGCGAAACCGTGTCGGTGCCGGCGGGGCGCTTCGAGGCGGCGAAGGTGGAGGTGTGGAGCAGCCGCACACCCACGGGCAGCCCGGCGACGGCGGCGGTCGAGCCCGTGCGCATCCACTACCTCATCTGGTACGCGCCCGAGGTGCGGCGCCATGTGCGCCAGCAGCGCCGCGTGATCAGCGCGGCGGGGCAGGAGCTCGAGCGCGACGTGATCGAACTCGTGTCGCGCCAGGGCGGCTGAGCGGGCGGGCCGAAGCGGCCGCTTGACCTGGGTCAAGGGCCGCCGCGGCGCGCTGCCTAGACTGGAGGCCATGCAGAACCGCCAGGAGCTCGCCATGAACGCCGCCCAGCCCACGACCGCCGGCTCACCGCTGACCGACTTCACGCAATGCCACGTGGGTATCGTGCGCCGCCTGAACGCGCTGGACGGGTTGCCGGCGCTGCTGGAGCCCGCGGCACAAGCCCGCCGCATCGCCGAGGACTCGCTGGGGTTCTTCCGCGAGGCGATCTTCGAGCACCACCTGGACGAGGAACGCGAGCTGTTTCCCGCCGTGCTGGCCAGCGCCGAGCCCGGGCCCGAACGCGAGCGCGCCCAGCGACTGGTGGAGCACCTGACCTCGCAACACCGCCAGCTCGAAAGCCTGTGGCGTTCGCTGGAGCGCGAACTCAAGCGCGTGGCGCGCGGGCAGGACAGCGAGCTCGACGTCGGCGACGTGCACCGCCTGGTGGCCGACTACAGCGCCCACGCGCGGCTGGAAGAATCGGAATTCCTGCCCCTGGCCGAGACCGTTCTGGGGCGCAACGGCAACCACATGGCGGCGCTGGGCCTGTCGCTGCACCTGCGGCACGCGCCGCAGCCCGTGCCGTACGTCTGAGCGCGTGCGGCAGCGTGCGGATCAGTGCGCGCCGCGCGCGGTGGGCCGCGTGCGGTGGAACGTGACGGGGCTGCTCGCCGCGGCCTTCATCACCGAGGGCTTGATCTTGCCCACCACGTGCATCTCGCAGGGCTTGCAGTCGAAGCGCAGGGTGAGCTTCTCGTTGTTGTGCGTGATGGTGAGTGGCTCGGCGCGCACGGTGCCTTGCACGCCGGTGACGCCCTTGGCCTGCTTGGGGCACAGGCTCAGTGAGAAGCGCACGCAGTGCTTGGTGATCATGAGGCTGACCTCGCCGGTCTCCTCGTGCGACTCGTAGGCGCTGGCGATCACCTTCACGCCGTGCTTTTCGTAGAAGGCGCGGGCCTTGTGGTTGAACACGTTGGCCAGGTAGGTGAGCGTGTCCTCGGGGTAGGGCGCGGGCGGCTCCACCGCCACGCCGCGCGGCAGGCGCCTGAACGCCTTGGCGCGTGCGGCCTCCAGCGCGGCCACGGCCTCGCGGCGCAGCGGGTTGAGCAGCGAGGCCGGCACGAACCACGGCTCGCTGAAGTCGAGTGCGATGTCGATGGGCGTGAAGAGGGTGTCGCCAAGCCGGCCCAGGGCCTCGCGCAACTTGTCGTGCGCCTGCGAGGCGTCGCGCGCGGGTTCCAGGGCGCAGGCCAGCTCGGCGTGGGCCGCGTGGCCGTCTTCGTCGGTGAGGTCCAGGCGCAGGCCGTCGGCCGAGCGCGAGAGCTTCATCCACACACCGATGCGGCGCTCCGCCGACTTCTTCTCCAGCGCGCGCACCCAGTTCATGTCGCGGTTGCGGTTCACCACCGTGCCGCGCTTGAGGTGGCGCAGGCCTTCGATGGCGTCCTTGGGGAACACGCGGAAGCGCCCCGGCGCGCCCGCGGGCTCGGCGCGGTTGATCTGCAGGCCCACGAGTTCGCGGTGCAGGTCCAGGTAGCACAGGCCGTCGCCGTTGTGGATCACCGTGGCCTCGTCGTCGCACTGCAGCTCCACCCAATGGGGGCCCACCTGCGTGACGAAGCCGATGGCGCGGCCCGGGTTCTTGGGGGTGTCGAAGGCGCCGATGTCGTCCTGGCGGCCGTTGACGAAGTAGTCGGTGAACTCGCGGTTGAAGTTCTGGTCGGGGTCGGGTGTGAAGCTGAACGTGGCGCGCCCGCTGGAGGCGCGGCCCAGCTCGGGGCGCTCCTCCAGGATCTCATCGAACAGGCGCCGGTAGTGCGCGGTGATGTTCTTGACGTAGCCGAGGTCCTTGTAGCGGCCCTCGATCTTGAAGCTGCGCGCGCCGGCGTCGATGAGGGCGCGCAGGTTGCCGCTCTGGTTGTTGTCCTTCATCGACAGCACGTGCTTGTCGTGCGCCACGATGCGGCCCTGGCTGTCCTTCACCTCGTAGGGCAGGCGGCAGGCCTGGGAGCAGTCGCCCCGGTTGGCGCTGCGGCCGGTGTGGGCGTGGCTCACGTAGCACTGGCCGCTGTAGGCCACGCACAGCGCGCCGTGGATGAAGAACTCGACGATGCAGCGCTGCTCGTCCAGCGCCTCGTAAATGGCGCGGATCTGCGGCAGCGTGAGCTCGCGCGCCAGCACCAGCTTGGACAGGCCGGCGTTCTGCAGGAACACGGCCTTCTCCACGGTGCGGATGTCGGTCTGCGTGCTGGCGTGCAGCTGGATGGGGGGCAGGTCCAGCTCCAGCAGGCCCATGTCCTGGACGATCAGCGCATCGGCGCCGGCGTCGTAGAGCTGGCGGATGAGCTTGCTGGCCGGCCCCAGCTCGTCGTCGCGCAGGATGGTGTTGACCGTGACGTAGATGCGGCTGCCGAAGCGGTGCGCGTGCCTGGCCAGGCGGGCGATGTCCTGCACGCTGTTGTCGGCCGAGGTGCGCGCGCCGAACGACGGGCCGCCGATGTAGACGGCGTCGGCGCCGTGGTTGACGGCCTCGATGCCGATGTCGGCCGTGCGGGCGGGGGAAAGCAGCTCGATCTGGTGGGGCAACATGTCGCGGGCAGAATGCGTGGGTCCGGTATTTTCCAGGAGAACGAGCATGAGCAACACCACGTCCATCGTCCTGGTCCACGGCGCCTGGCTGGGGGCCTGGGTCTGGCGCCGCGTGCTGCCGCTGCTGCGTGCGGCCGGTGCCGAATCGCACGCCGTCACGCTCACCGGCGTGGGTGAGCGGGCCCACCTGATGAGCGAGTCCATCGACCTGCAGACCCACGTGCAGGACGTCATCGGCCTGATCGAGGCCGAGGAATTGAAGCGCGTGGTGCTGGTGGGACACAGCTACGGCGGCATGGTGGTCACCGGCGTGGCCGACCGCCTGCAGGCCGCCGCGCCCGGTGCCCTGGTGCACCTGGTCTACCTGGACGCGGTGCTGCCATACCCCGGCGAAGCCTGGAGCACGCCGCACGACGAGGCCACCAAGGCCAGGCGCTTCGAGGCGGCCAAGGCCAGCGGCGGCCTGCACTTCGCGCCGCCCGACGCCGAGGTCTTCGGCCTGCAGGGGGCGGACCGCGACTGGCTCAACCGGCGCCAGACCCCTCAGCCTTACCGGCTCTACGACCAGCCGCTGGACTTCGACGGCGACGCCGTGGCGCGCGTGCCGCGCACCTTCATCGACTGCACCGCGCCAGCGCTGGGCACCATCAAGGCCTCGCGCGAGCGCGTGCGGCGCGAACCGGGCTGGAACCTCATCGAGATGGCCACGGGCCATTGCCCCATGGTGAGCGAGCCCAAGGCCTTGGCGGAGCACCTCCTGGGCATTTGGAACCACGCGCAAGCCAGCCAATGAGCACCACCCGGTACGACCGCATCGACCAGCTGCGCGCCATTGCGCTGCTGTGGATGACGGTCTACCACTTCTGCTTCGATCTCGACCACTTCGGCTTCATCGACCAGGCCTTTCTCAGTGACCCGTTCTGGACCACGCAGCGCACGGCCATCGTGAGCCTCTTTCTGTTCACGGCCGGCCTGTCGCAGGCGGTGGCCTTGCACCAGGGCCAGGGCTGGCCGCGCTTCTGGCGCCGCTGGGCGCAGGTGGCGGGTGCGGCGCTGCTGGTCAGCGTGGGCTCGTGGTTCGTGTTTCCCAAGAGCTTCATCTACTTCGGGGTGCTGCACGGCATCGCGGTGATGCTGGTGGTCGCAAGGCTCACGGGTGGCTGGGGGCGCTGGCTGTGGCCCTTGGGCGCGCTGGCCATCGCGCTGCCCTGGCTGGCCCCGGCCGCCATGGCGGCCTGGCCCGCGCTGGAGGCGCTGAACCAGCCCGGCCTCAACGCGCTCGGCTTCATCAGCCGCAAACCCTTCACCGAGGACTACGTGCCGCTGCTGCCGTGGATGGGCGTGGTGTGGTGGGGCCTGGCGACGGGGCGCTGGGTCTGCGCGAACCGGCCCGGCTGGTTGGGCGGCTCGGGGCAGGGTGGTGCGCCGGGGCGCTTCATGGCGCTGTGGGGGCGCTGGAGCCTGAGCTACTACCTGCTGCACCAGCCGGTGCTGATGGGGGTGGTGGGGCTGGCGGCCACGCTGGTGCGCAGCTAGGCAAACAACGACCGAAGCTCGCGGCAGATCTCTGGCCGCAATTGGCGGACTTCCACTTCTTTGGCCAAGTTGACCTGCATGGCCGTGAGTGCGACCTCGAGCATCGGCGCGTCGACTTCATACGCCCCGCGGGTCTGAAGCCAGGCCATGACCTCCGCCAGGTGCCACACCGAGGCACTGCCCTCGTGGACCGGTGTGGGAAAACTGGCGGCGTGGCCGAGCATGAGCTTGCGCATGTTCTGCCGCGTGACGCCCATCATGGTCGCCACGTCGCTGAGCCCGACCAGATCCGGTGCCGCCTCAATCAGCTTCGCCTCCGGGCAAGCCCGTTTGACGTCCGCCAAAGCGCTCGTCAAAGCCGCCGTGGCGCTGTCGGCTTCCCGCGCGAACTCGAGAGCCAGTCGGCCGGGTTGACCCATGCCGACGAGCGCGTCGTCGCATCCTGCGGCACCCAGCCGCTCGATGAGTTCATCCAGGTCAGCCCCTTGCTCCGCGATCTGGTACTTGAGGGTGAACGTGTATTCCATGGCTCTACTCCTGCGATGCTTCTGCCGAGTCGCACGCGCTCTGGTGCTTGCGGCGCGTCGTGCAGTTGTCCACCACGCGCCTGAGGGCCCGGGCGTGATTCCCGGCGCTCTTCGGCGTGCTCCAGACACTGGTGATGCAGAACTCCCCGCATCGGCACTCGGCGTCGTTGTAAGGGCAGTACAGCTTGCCCCAGGCATGCGAACCACCGACTTCGACGCGCCAGCGATGTTCTTCCGCGTACCGCAGCGCTTCTTCAACTTCCTTCTTGGGATGGGCCGCACGAGCCATTCGCGCCTCCAGCGTAGTCATGCTGATGATGGTTGTCAAGTGACAACCATACGTCAATGCGCAGGAAATCCCATCGTGATCTACCCCGCGTGCCCGCTCGCCGCGCGCCGGATCACCGAGGCCATGTGCTTCACCGTCGGTGAGCGGTTCACGCCCTTTTTCCACAGCAGCCCCGGCGTGCGGATCGGCGAGGGGTCTTCCAGCGGGATCAGCCTCAACTCGGGCGAGGGCGTGAAGGCGGTCTCGGCGATGATGCCGGCGAGGTCGGTCTGGCGGATGAGCTCGATCATGGGCGCGATGGAGTTCAGTTCGGCCACCACCAGCGGCTGCGCGCCAGCCGCTTCGAAGCATTCGTCGAGCAGCCCGCGCGTGCTGAACTGCCTGGGCAGCAGCACCAGGCGGCGCTGGTGCAGTTCCACCAGGCGCACGCGGCGGCGCTTGGCCAGCGGGTGGCTGGCGGCCACGCACAGGCGCAGCTCCTCGTTGTAGAGCGGCTCGAACCACAGCTCGGGCCGGTCGGCGGGCCGGTAGGAAACGCCGAGGTCCAGGTGCCCGCTGGACAGCCGTTTGGCGATGTTCTCGGCCGACAACTCTTCCACGCCCACCTTCACGTTGGGGTGCTGCCCCAGGAAGGCCGATACGCACAGCGGGATGAGGCGGGTGTTGAAGCTGTGCGTGGCCGCGATGCGCAGCTCGCCCGACAGGGCCTCGCCCGGGTGGCTCAAGGCCTGCAGGCCACGGTCGATCTGCTGCAGCGCCGGAACCAGGTGGTTGCGCAGCAGCTCGCCGGATTCGGTCAAGGCCACCTTCTTGTGCGAGCGGTCGAACAGCACCAGGCCCAGTTCTTCTTCCAACTGGCGGATCTGGTGCGACAGCGTGGACTGCGTGACGTGCAGCCGCTCGGCCGCGCGCGTGAAGTTCAGGGTCTCGGCCAGGGTGTCGAAGTAGCGCAGGTGACGCAGTTCCATCGGGCGATGCTTCCTTAAAGAATCGATGGCATCGATGATAGTGGTCGAAATTCATCACTTCCATCGCGGTCGTCGGGTGCCTAGACTGCGCTGCGATTCAGAACAACAGGCACCCGCCCACAGGAGACAAGCCCCATGGCCCAACTGGACGCCGACGACATCACCCAGGCCGTGCTCGACCGCATGGCCGACTGCCAGGACCCGCGTTTCAAGCAGGTGATGAGCGCCCTGGTGAAGCACGCCCACGCCTTCATCCGCGAGGTGGAGCTGAGCGAGGAAGAGTGGATCAATGCCATCCTCTTCCTCACCGAGACCGGCAAGATGTGCGACGACAAGCGCCAGGAGTTCATCCTGCTGTCGGACACCCTGGGCATCTCCATGCTGGTGGTGGCGCTCAACCAGATCAAGGCCGCCAGGGCATTTCTGCAATCGGGCGGCGGGGCACAAACACCCACCGAGGCCACCGTGCAGGGGCCGTTCTACTGGGAAGGTTCGCCCGAGCTGGCGCTGGGCGCCGACATCGGCGAGAACATGCCCGGCGAGCCCGCCTACTACCACGGCCTGGTCACCGACACCGAGGGCCGGCCCATCGCCAATTGCTGCCTGGACGTGTGGTCCGGCGACGGCGAGGGCATCTACGACATGCAGATGGGCGATGACGCCGGCATGCGACTGCGCGCGCGCTTTCGCACCGACGCGCAGGGCCGCTACCACTTCTGGTCCATCAAGCCCAGCTACTACCCGGTGCCCGACGACGGCCCCGTGGGCCGCATGCTGCGCCGCATGGGACGCCACCCCAACCGGCCCGGCCACATCCACATGAAGGTGTACGCGCCCGGCCACCAGACGGTGACCACGCACCTGTTCGTGGCCGACAGCCCCTACCTCGACTCGGACGCCGTCTTTGGCGTTCGCAACAGCCTCGTCGTGCCTTTCCAGCAGCACCCCGCCGGTACCGCGCCCGACGGGCGCCGCATGGACAAGCCCTACCACAGCGCCACCTACGACTTCCGCCTGGTGCCGGCGCGCTGACCCGTTCTTTTTCACCGGAGAGACTTTTGAAAATCGGCAAGGCCACCGTGCCGCAGTCGGCCATCTGCGCGCACAACCCCGACACCATCGTCGTGCGCGGCGAAGACCTGTGCCAGGACCTCATCGGCCAGCTCGGCTTCGGCGACTACTTCTACCTGCTGCTCACGGGCAAGCGCCCGGACGCGCCCGCCAGCGCCGTGCTCAACGCCACCCTGGTGGCCATCGCCGAGCACGGCCTGGTGCCCAGCGTGCAGGCCGCCCGCATGACCCTGGCCGCCGCACCCGACGCGCTGCAGGGCGCTGTGGCGGCGGGCATCCTGGGTTGCGGCTCGGTGATCCTGGGCGCGTCGGAAACGGCGGGCCGGCTGTTCGATCAGATCCACCGCGAGGGCCCGAAACACGGCGACGACCTGAAGGCCGCCGCACGCGCCGTGGTGGGCGAGTGGCGCGCGCGCGGCCAGGCCGTGCCGGGCTACGGCCACCCGGTGCACAAGGCGCGCGACCCCCGCGTGGCGGCGCTGTTCCGCGTGTCGAAGCAGGCCGGCGGCGGCCAGCGCTACGTGGAGATCGCCGAAGCCGTGGAGCAGGTGTTGCCCGAGGTGATCGGCAAGGACCTGCGCCTGAACGTGTCGGCCGCCATTCCCGCCGTGCTGCTGGGCGTGGGCTTCCCGCTCAACGCGCTCAAAGGCGTGCCCATGCTGGCGCGCTGCGCCGGGCTGATCGCGCACATGAGCGAGGAACTGGAGCAGCCCATCGGCTTCGCGCTGTCCTACCAGGCCACGCTGGAGCAGCGCTACACCGGCCACGTGCCCGCCGGCTTCGTGCCGGTGCAGAAGATCGACTGAGGGAGGCGCACGATGACCCAAGTGCTCAAGGGCCTGCGTGTGGTGGAACACGGCACCTTCATCACCGGGCCCGCTGCCGCCATGGTGCTGGCCGACCTGGGCGCCGAGGTGGTGAAGGTGGAACTGCCCGGCACGGGCGACCCCTTCCGCGCCTTCAAGGGCGGCCTGTACAGCCCGCACTACCAGACCTACAACCGCAACAAGCACAGCGTGGCGCTGGACACGCGCAAGGACGCGGACCGTGCCACCTTCGACCAGCTCATCGACGGCGCCGACGTCTACATCCAGAACTTCCGCCCCGGCTTCGCCGAGCAGATCCAGGCCGGCGAGGCGCGCCTGCGCGAGCGCAACCCGCGCCTCATCTACTGCGCCATCAGCGGCTTCGGGCAGGACGGCCCCGCGGCCGCGCGACCCAGCTACGACACCGTGGCCCAGGCCGCCAGCGGCTACCTGCGCCTGCTGGTGAACCCGGCCAACCCGCGCGTGGTGGGCCCCGCCATCGCCGACGCCATGACCGGCTACTACGCGGCCTTCGGCATCCTCGGGGCGCTGCACGAGCGCCACGCCACGGGCAAGGGCCGTCGCGTGGACGTGTCCATGTTCGAGGCCATGGCCCACTTCAACCTCGACGCGTTCACCCACCTGTTCTCCGAAGGCGAGGTGATGGGCCCCTACAGCCGGCCCAGCGTGTCGCAGAGCTACGTGCTGGAGTGCGCCTGCGGCGGCTGGATCGCGCTGCACATGTCCTCGCCCGAGAAGTTCTGGCAGGGCCTGGCGCAGGCGATGGAGAAGCCCGACATCTTCGAGGACGAGCGTTTCCGCGACCGCTTCGCGCGCATCGAGAACCAGGACGCGCTCATCGTCATCCTGCGCGACATCTTCCGGCGCCGCACGCGCCAGGAGTGGTGCGACCGCCTGCTCGCGCAGGACGTGCCGCACGCCCCGATGTACCGCACCGACGAGGTGCCCGAGGACGAGCAGGCGAAGCACCTGCAGCTCTTCGTGGACACCCACCACCCGAGCATGGGGCCTTCGCGCACGGTGCGCTCGCCCATCAGCTTCGACGGGCAGCGTTGCCTGCACGTGACCCCGCCGCCCACGCTGGGCGAGCACAACGCGCTGTACGCCAATGGATGGCCCGGCGCGCCACACACCAAGAAGGAGACCAAGGCATGACCCGCCCGTACCCGACCCGCCGCGAGGCCCTGTTCACCCTGGGCGCCGCTGCCGGCGCCTTCGCGCTGCCGGCCGCCGCGCAAACCTACCCCGACCGCCCGATCCGCCTCGTCGTGCCCTTCGGCGCCGGCACCACCACCGACATCATTTCGCGTGTGGTGGGCGAAGGGCTGGGCCGCGAACTGGGCCAGTCCATCGTGGTGGACAACCGCGCCGGCGCGGGCGGCACCGTGGGTTCCAACCAGGTGGCCAGGGGCGCGGCCGACGGCTACCAGCTGGTGATGGGCACGGTGGGCACGCACGCCATCAACGCCACGCTGTTCCGCAACCTGAGCTACGACCCGCTGAAGGACTTCGCGCCGATCGCGCTGGTGGGCTACACGCCCACCTTCCTGGTGGTGGCGGCCGATGGCCCCTTGAAGACCCTGGCCGACCTGAAGGCCAAGGCCGCGCAGGGGCAGGGCGTCACCTTCGCCTCGGCGGGCAACGGCACCTCGGGCCACCTGGCGGGCGAACTGCTCAAGGCCCGCCTGGGCGGCCAGATGCTGCATGTGCCCTACAAGGAGGGCGGCATGGCCATGAACGACGTGATGACCGGCCGGGCCGATTTCATGTTCTATCACCCGGCCGCCGTGCTGCCGCACATGCAGGGCGGCAAGCTGCGGGCGCTGGGCGCATCCAGCGCGCAGCGCAGCGCCGCCGCGCGCGACCTGCCCACCATCGCCGAGCAGACCGGCAGCGACTTCGACCTCGTGGCCTGGTTCATGTTGTATGCGCCGGCCGCCACGCCGGCTGCGGTGCTGGCGCGACTGCGCCAGGCCACGGCCGCCACCCTGGCCAAGGCCGAGACGGCCGGCAAGCTCGCCGCGCAAGGTGTCGAACAGCGCCCGCTGGGCCCGGACGCCATGGACGCCTTCGCCCGCAGCGAGGTGGCCAAGTGGGCCGCGCTGGTGCGCCAGTCGGGCGCGCAGGTCGACTGAGAGTTCCCCGTCGTTTTCGTGTCCAGACATTCACAACAGGAGACAAGCATGAAACGTTCGACCTTCGTCCGCCTCTCGGCCATCGCCATGGCCGCCTCGGCGTCCCTGACCCTGCCACTGGCCGCCTCGGCCCAGCAGGTCATCAACCTCACGGTGGCGTCCAGCCACCCCACCACCATCCCCTGGGTCGGCTTCATCAAGGACGTGTTCATGCCCGAGGTGGACAAGCGCCTCGCGGCCGGCGGCAAGTACAAGGTGCAGTGGAAAGAGGCCTTCGGCGGCCAGCTCTACAAGGCCAACGCCACGCTCACCAGCGTGGAGCAGGGCATCACCGACATCGGCTGGGTGTTCAGCTACCTGGAGCCGGCCAAGATGCCGCTGTCCCAGCTCTCGGCGCACACGCCGTTCACGACGAGCGACCCGCGCATCGTGCTCGGCGCGATGACGGAGATGATCGAGAAGAACCCCGCCTTCAAGGCCGAATGGGACAAGTACAACATCGTCTTCCTGGGCGCCACGGGTTCCGACACCTACGACATCTGGACGAAGTTCCCGGTGAAGACGGTGGACGATCTGAAAGGCCGCAAGCTCTCGGCGCCAGGCATTCTGGGCCTGTGGCTGCGCGGCGTGGGGGCCACGCCGGTGGACGGCGCGCTGACCACCTACTACACCGACATCCAGACCGGCGTGAGCGAGGGCGTGGTTTCGCTGGCCACGGGCATCCTCCCGGCCAAGGTCTACGAGGTGGCGCCCTACGTGACCAAGGTGAACATGGGCGTGGTGTTCTCGGGAGGCGTCGCCATCAACAAGGACAGCTGGGCCAAGCTGCCGCCCGAAGTGCAGCAGGCCATGCGAGAGGCGGGCGCCGAGTACTCTCGCCGCCACGGCGAGGACCTGGTGCAGCGCCACCAGACCGCCATGAACCGCATGGTGGAGCTGGGCAAGGGCCAGAACCCGCCGGTGACGGTGACGCCGCTGCCCGAGTCCGAGCGCCGCAAGTGGATCGACGGCATGCCCAACCTGGCGCAGGAATGGGTGAAGAACAACGAAGGCCGCGGCGTGCAGGCCAAGCCGCTGCTGACGCAGTACATGGCGGCGATGAAGGCGCGCGGGGCGAAGCCGGAGCGGGACTGGGAGCGTTGAGCGCTCGTGACGCCGCTCACCGCGGCGCCGTCGCCGCCAGCGTCTGCCGGATCAGCTCCAGCGTCGACTGCTGCGTCAGCGTGGTCGGCCGCTGCGCGCTGGTGGCCAGGCTCAGGCGCGTGCGCAGCGGCGGCGTGATGCCCCGCAGCCGGTAGGCCGAGGGGCGGATGGAGCTGGCCACCGCGTTGCGCGAGAGCAGGGCGGCGCCCGCGCCGTCGGCCACCAGGTCCAGGATGGCGGAGACGCCGTCGATCTCCAGCGCCACCCTCGGGCGCAGGCCGATGGCCGCCAGCTCGTGCTCCACCTGCATGCGGATGGCGTTGGGGCGGCTGGGAATGATCAGCGGGAACTCGGCCAGTTCGCGCAGCGCGATCGGCGCGGGCGGCGGGTCTTCCGGCAGGCCGGGCGGGCGCGGCTGCACCAGCCACAGGTCTTCCTCCGCCAGGGGCTGGATCTCCAGTTCGGGCACGGGCTGGGCGTTGTAGAGCACCGCGATGTCCAGCCGACCGGTGAGCAGCCATTCCTGCATGGTGGCCGACAGGCCTTCGGTGATGGACAGCGAGGCCTCGGGCAACTGCTGGCGAAAGGCCCGCGTCAGCGGCACGGACAAGGTGCGCGCCAGCGTGGGCGGCAGACCGATCGCCACGCGCCCGGCCAGGGCGCCGCGCACGCGGCCCAGTTCCTCCCGCGCGCGCTCCACCTGGTGGAGGATGCCGCGCCCGTGCGCCAGCAGCAGCTTGCCGGCCTCGGTGGGCGTGGCGCCGCGGCCGTTGCGCACCAGCAGGTTCTGGCGCAGCTCCACCTCCAGCAGGCGCACCTGGCGCGACAGCGCGGGCTGGGCGATGTCCAGCGCGATCGCGGCGCGCGTGAAGCTGCCGAGTTCGGCCACGCGCACGAAGTATTCGAGTTGCTTGAGGTCCATGTTGGGCAAGAAGGCGGCGCCGGGTTGGGCGGCAGGTATGTGATTTTGTTCTAGCTGCTAGCCGGTTGTGTGGGTTTTCGTACAGCGTCGGGGTGCCCACAATGCTTGCTTCCCATCAGAGACGGCCAAGAGACAGGCCGACGCGACCGCCCATGACCGCCCCCCTGACCGGCATTTCCTCCATGGCCACCCGCCAGGTGCTGGCCGAGCTCACCACCGCCTACACCGCGCGCACCGGCCAGGCCGTGGCCATCGAATCGGTGGGCGGTGTGGACGCCGCCAGGCGCGTGGCGGCCGGCGAGGCATTCGACGTGGTGATCCTGGCGTCCGACGCGATCGACAAACTCATCGCCGCCGGCCACCTGCAGCCGGGCCGGGTGGACTTGGTGCGCAGCGGCGTGGCCGCCTGCGTGCGCGAAGGCGCGCCGCTGCCCGACCTCTCCAGCGAGGCCTCGGTGAAAGCGGCCGTGCTCGCGGCCGACAAGATCAGCTACTCCACCGGCCCCAGCGGCGTGGCCCTGCAGAAGCGCTTCGAGCGCTGGGGCATTGCCGAGACCATGGCCGCCAGGACCGTGCAGGCGCCCCCGGGTGTGCCCGTGGCCTCGCTGGTGGCCAAGGGTGAGGTCGCGCTGGGCTTCCAGCAGTTGAGCGAGCTGCTGCACGTCCAGGGCATCACCATCGTGGGCGGTTTGCCCGAGCCCATTCAGATCGTCACCGTGTTCAGCGCCGGCATTCCGGTGAACGCGCCGCGCGCCGAAGCCGTGCGCGCCCTGCTGTCCTTCATGGCCTCGCCCGAGGCCGCCGAGGCCAAGCAGCGCCAGGGCATGGAGCCGGCCTGAGACCCATTCATTCCCCAAGAACACCCGAGAGGAGAACGCATGTCTTTGATCATCGATTGCCACGGCCACTACACCACGGCGCCCAAGGCGCTGGAGAACTGGCGCAACGCCCAGATCGCGGGCATCAAGGACCCGTCGGTCATGCCGAAAGTGGCGGACCTCAAGATCAGCGACGACGAACTGCGCGAGTCCATCGAGACCAACCAGCTCAAGCTGATGAAGGAGCGCGGCAGCGACATCACGCTGTTCAGCCCGCGCGCCAGCTTCATGGCCCACCACATCGGTGATTTCAACGTGTCCAGCACCTGGGCCGCCATCTGCAACGAGCTTTGCTACCGCGTGTCCACGCTGTTCCCCGAGCACTTCGTGCCGGTGGCCATGCTGCCGCAGAGCCCCGGCGTGGACCCGGCCACCTGCATCCCCGAACTGGAGAAGTGCGTCAAGGAATACGGCGCGGTCGGCATCAACCTCAACCCCGATCCGTCGGGCGGCCACTGGACCAGCCCGCCGCTGACCGACAAGCACTGGTACCCCATCTACGAAAAGATGGTGGAGCACGACCTGCCGGCCATGATCCACGTGAGCACGAGCTGCAACGCCTGCTTCCACACCACGGGCGCGCACTACCTCAACGCCGACACCACGGCCTTCATGCAGCTCATCCAGGGCGACCTGTTCAAGGACTTTCCCACGCTGAAGTTCCTGATTCCGCACGGTGGCGGCGCCGTGCCCTACCACTGGGGCCGTTTCCGTGGCCTGGCGCAGGAGATGAAGAAGCCCCTGCTGGACACGCACCTGATGAACAACGTGTTCTTCGACACCTGCGTGTACCACCAGCCGGGCATCGACCTGCTCAATACCGTGATCCCGGTCAAGAACGTGCTGTTCGCCTCGGAGATGATCGGCGCGGTGCGCGGCATCGACCCGACGACGGGCCACTACTACGACGACACCAAGCGCTACATCGAGGCGTCGAAGATCCTGTCGGCCGAGGACAAGCACGCCATCTACGAAGGCAATACGCGCCGCGTGTTCACCCGCCTGGACGCGCGCCTGAAGGCCAAGGGCCTGTAATTCCACAGACAACGAGGAGCACACACATGTACGAACTGGGCGTCGTCTACCGCAACATCAAGAGGGCCGACCGCACGGCCGCCGACGGCCTGGCCGCGCTGGGCTCGGCCACGGTGCACGAGGCCATGGGCCGCGTGGGTCTGTTGAAACCCTACATGCGTCCGATCTATGCGGGCCAGCAGGTGAGCGGCACGGCCGTCACGGTGCTGCTGCAGCCGGGTGACAACTGGATGATGCACGTCGCGGCCGAGCAGATCCAACCGGGCGATATCGTGGTGGCCGCCGTCACTGCCGAGTGCACCGATGGCTACTTCGGCGACCTGCTGGCCACGTCCTTCCAGGCCCGCGGCGCGCGCGCGCTCATCATCGACGCCGGCGTGCGCGACGTGAAAACGCTGCAGGAGATGAACTTTCCCGTGTGGAGCAAGGCGATCAGCAGCAAGGGCACCATCAAGGCCACCCTGGGCTCGGTCAACATCCCCATCGTCTGCGCCGGCATGCTGGTGACGCCGGGTGACGTGATCGTGGCCGACGACGATGGTGTGGTCTGTGTGCCCGCCGCGCGCGCCGCCGAAACGCTGGAAGCCGCGCGCAAGCGCGAGAGCTTCGAAGGCGAGAAGCGCGCGAAACTGGCCAGCGGCGTGCTGGGCCTGGACATGTACAAGATGCGCGAGCCCCTGGCCGCCGCCGGCCTGAAATACATCGACTGAGATCCCACGATGAGCAAACCCACCTCAGGAGACTTCACCAAGACCGCCGGCTGGCTCGACTGGTTCGACGGCCCGAGCAAGCCGCGCTTCCAGCTGCCCCCGGGCAGCGTGGACGCGCACTGCCACGTCTTCGGCCCCGGCGCCGAATTCCCCTACGCGCCCGAGCGCAAGTACACGCCCTGCGACGCCAGCAAGCAGCAGCTGTTCGCCCTGCGCGACCACCTGGGCTTCTCGCGCAACGTGATCGTGCAGGCCACCTGCCACGGCGCCGACAACCGCGCCATGGCCGACGCCTGCCGCAGCAGCGGCGGCAAGGCGCGTGGCGTGGCCACCGTCAAGCGCAGCGTGACGGACCAGGAGCTGCAGGACCTGCACGCCAGCGGCGTGCGCGGCGTGCGCTTCAACTTCGTCAAGCGCCTGGTGGACTTCACGCCCAAGGACGAGCTGATGGAGATCGCCGGCCGCATCAAGGCCCTGGGCTGGCACGTGGTCATCTACTTCGAGGCGGTGGACCTGCCCGAGCTGTGGGACTTCTTCACCGCGCTGCCCACCACCGTGGTGGTGGACCACATGGGCCGCCCCGACGTGAGCAAGCCCATCGACGGCCCCGAGTTCCAGCTCTTCCTGAAGTTCATGCGCGAGCATGAGAACGTGTGGAGCAAGGTGAGCTGCCCCGAGCGCCTGAGCGTGACCGGCCCCAAGGCCCTGAATGGCGAACAGGCGGCGTACCGCGACGTGATGCCCTTCGCGCGCAAGGTCGTGGAAACCTTCCCCGACCGCGTGCTCTGGGGCACCGACTGGCCGCACCCCAACCTGAAGGACCACATGCCCGATGACGGCCTGCTGGTCGACTTCATCCCCCACATCGCGCCGACCGCGGAACTGCAGAAGAAGCTCCTGGTCGACAACCCCATGCGTCTGTATTGGCCCGAAGAATGTTGACCCCCACGCTCCGCCGCTGCGCGGGTCGCTGCCCCCCGAGGGGGAGCGAATCGCCTTGGGGCGGCCCGGCGGCGATTCAATCTTCAACAAGGAGTACCTATGGCACTCGATAAACCCTACAAGGACGTGCCCGGCACGACCATCTTCGACGCCGAGCAGAGCCGCAAGGGCTACTGGCTCAACCAGTTCTGCATGAGCCTGATGAAGGCCGAGAACCGCGAGCGCTTCAAGAAGGACGAGCGCGCCTACCTCGACGAGTGGGCCATGACGGAAGAGCAGAAGCAGGCCGTGCTGGCGCGCGACCTCAACTGGTGCATCCGCCTGGGCGGCAACATCTACTTCCTGGCCAAGATCGGCGCCACCGACGGCAAGAGCTTCCAGCAGATGGCGGGCTCCATGACCGGCATGACCGAGGAGGAGTACCGCAACATGATGGTGGGCGGCGGCCGCTCGGTCGAAGGCAACCGCCGCATCGGCGAAGACGGCGACGCGCAGGCGCACCGCCAACCCCAGGGTTCGCAAGCCAAACAAGGGAAAAGTACATGAACCCCCACGCTCATCACTTCGTGTATTCGCTGCCCCCCGAGGGGGCGCTGTCCTCCTTTGGGGCGGCCCGGCAGGAGGACAATTGACATGGCACGCATCACCGCATCCGTCTACACCTCGCACGTGCCCGCCATCGGCGCGGCGCTCGACCTCGGCAAGACCGGCGAGGCCTACTGGCAGCCGCTCTTCAAGGGCTACGAGTTTTCCAAGCAGTGGATGAAGGACAACCAGCCCGACGTGGTGTTCCTGGTCTACAACGACCACGCCACCGCCTTCAGCCTGGACTTCATTCCCACCTTCGCCATCGGCACCGCGGCCGAGTTCCAGCCCGCCGACGAGGGCTGGGGCCCGCGCCCCGTGCCCGTGGTCAAGGGCCACCCGGAGCTGGCCTCGCACATCGCGCAAAGCGTGATCCAGCAGGACTTCGACCTGACCATCGTCAACAAGATGGACGTGGACCACGGTCTCACGGTGCCGCTGTCGCTGATGTGCGGGCAGCCCAAGGAATGGCCCGTCCCGGTGATCCCCTTCGCCGTGAACGTGGTGCAGTACCCCGTGCCCAGCGGCCAGCGCTGCTACAACCTGGGCAAGGCCATCCGCAAGGCGGTGGAGAGCTACGACGAAGACCTCAAGGTGCACATCTGGGGCACGGGCGGCATGAGCCACCAGTTGCAGGGCCCGCGCGCCGGCCTCATCAACAAGGACTTCGACAACCGCTTCCTCGACCTGCTGGAGACCGATCCCGAGGCGGCCGCCGCCATTCCCCACATCGACTACGTGCGCGAGGCCGGCAGTGAGGGCATCGAACTCGTGATGTGGCTGATCGCGCGCGGCGCCATGGCCGACGCCGCCGGCGGGCCGCGCCCCAAGGTGGCGCACCGCTTCTTCCACGTGCCCGCGAGCAACACCGCCGTGGGCCACCTGATCCTGGAAGACCATTGACCACCCCCGCCGCGCTTCGCGCGACCCCCTCAAGGGGGCGGCACCTGCGGCCCGGCAAAGCCGGTTCCGCGGTGCCACTGGGCCGGACCCTCTCGTGCATGGAATGTTGGAGAAAACTGAAATGAGCAATACGAAAACCATCAAGGTCGCACTGGCCGGCGCCGGCGCTTTCGGCGTCAAGCACCTGGACGGCATCAAGAACATCGACGGTGTCGAGGTCATCTCGCTGATCGGGCGTGAGCTCGACAAGACGCAGGAAGTGGCCGGCAAGTACGGCATCGGCCACGTCACCACCGACCTCAACGAGTCCCTGGCCATCAAGGAGCTCGACGCCGTCATCCTGTGCACGCCCACGCAGATGCACGCCGAGCAGAGCGTGGCCTGCCTGAAGGCCGGCAAGCACGTGCAGGTGGAGATTCCCCTGGCCGACAGCCTCAAGGGCGCGCAGTCGGTGGTGGACCTGCAGAAGCAGACCGGCCTGGTGGCCATGTGCGGCCACACGCGCCGCTTCAACCCCAGCCACCAGTTCGTGCACCAGAAGATCCAGGCCGGCGAGTTCAACATCCAGCAGATGGACGTGCAGACCTATTTCTTCCGCCGCACCAACACCAACGCGCTGGGCCAGGCCCGCAGCTGGACGGACCACCTGCTGTGGCACCACGCCGCGCACACCGTGGACCTGTTCGCCTACCAGGCCAACAGCCCCATCGTGCAGGCCAACGCCATCCAGGGCCCGATCCACCCGACCCTGGGCATCGCCATGGACATGAGCATCCAGCTCAAGGCCGCCAACGGCGCCATCTGCACGCTCTCGCTCTCGTTCAACAACGACGGGCCGCTCGGCACCTTCTTCCGCTACATCGGCGACACGGCGACCTACATCGCGCGCTACGACGACCTGTTCAACGGCAAGGAAGAGAAGATCGACGTCTCGAAAGTGGACGTGAGCATGAACGGCATCGAGCTGCAGGACCGCGAGTTCTTCGCCGCCATCCGCGAAGGCCGCGAGCCCAACGCCAGCGTGGGCCGCGTGTTCGCCTGCTACCAGGTGCTGCACGATCTGGAACAGAAGCTCAACGCCCAGGGCTGATCGGCCGGGGCGAGCACCAACAGCCAATGGGGTCAGATCACTCGCCGCTCGCGGCGATGTGCTCTGACCCCATTGGCGCTGCAACGAGGAAACCAGCCATGCAACAACGTCAACTCGGCCCCTTCAAAGTCTCGGCCATCGGCCTGGGCTGCATGAACATCTGCCACGCCTACGGCCCGCCCGTGCCCGAGGCACAGGCCGAGCGCCTGCTGCTCACCGCGCTCGACGAGGGCGTGACCCACTTCGACACCGCGGCGCTCTATGGCTTTGGCGCCAGCGAGACCATCGTCGGCAAGGTGCTGGCCAAGCACCGCAGCCGCTTCACCCTGGCCAGCAAGTGCGGCATGCAGGGCGTGGACGTGAAGGGCGATGGCCAGCTCGTGCGCGTGATCGACGGCCGGCCCGACACGCTGCGCGCGACCTGCGAGGCCTCGCTGCGCCGCCTGCGCACCGATGTGATCGACCTGTACTACCTGCACCGCTGGGACAAGCAGGTGCCGGTGGAGGAGAGCGTGGGCGCCCTGGGCGACCTGGTGCGTGCGGGCAAGATCCGCGCGGTCGGCCTGTCGGAGGTGTCGGCTGCCACCCTGCGCAAGGCGCACGCCGAGCACCCCATCAGCGCGGTGCAGACCGAGTACTCGCTGTGGACGCGCAACCCGGAGATCGCGGTGCTGGATGCCTGCCGCGAGATCGGCGCCGCCTTCGTGGCCTTCAGTCCCACGGCGCGCGGCTTCCTCGCGATCGACCTGGACCCCGAGGCCTTCGACGCCAAGGACATCCGCCGCGCCATGCCGCGCTTCGCGCCGCCGCATTGGGCGGCCAACCAGCGCCTGCTGCCCGGCTACCGCGCCATCGCGGCGGAGGTGGGCTGCACGCCCGCGCAGTTGTCCATCGCCTGGCTGCTGCACAAGGCGCCGCACATCCTGCCGCTGCCTGGCACCGGCAACGTGGACCACCTGCGCGAGAACAACGGCGCCGACGGCGTGAAGCTGAGCGCGGACGTGATGCAGCGCCTGGACGCCCTGATCAACCAGAACACCGTGAGCGGCAACCGCTACAGCGAGCAGTCCAACCGCGAGGTGGACACCGAGGTGTTCAGCGCCTGAGCGGCGCCGTTCCCGCATCTTCCCGCGCTCATGGCCGCACCGGGCGCAGGCAGGTCAGGTCGCCCTCCGGGCAGTTGAGCTGGCGGCGCAGTTCGTTGGTGCGCTCGCGCGTCACGCGCGTCTGGCATTGCAGGCGCGTCATGGGCTCGGCGCTGCCGCCGCGCACCGCGCTGGACTCGAACTCGCAGGTCGAGGTGCGGTATGCCAGCCAGTCCTTCTGCGCGGTGCGCAGCAGGGTGCGGCGCGCGGTGTCCAGCCCATTGAACAGCTCGCGGAACACCGCCGTGTAAGCCGCCTGGGCGTGCTCGAAGTCCCGGTAGGCGCAGGCGGTGAGCTGGCGCTGGGTCTCGGCCTTGGCGCAGTCCTTGGGCAGCTCGTCGGCCGTTTGCGCGGCTGCGCCGCTTGCCAGAGCGGCCAGGCACAGGCAGAGCAGGGGGGCGAGACGGCGCATGGGGTGGTCCTTCCTGGTGAAGCGAATCGGGTCGAGGCGAAGCGGCATTCTCCGTCGAAACAAAACGACAAGAAGCGATACCGCCGCGAGACCCGGTGTCGGCGCCCGCCGCGCACCATCACGGCCATGTTCCACCCCTGTGAAAGGTCTCCGTCATGAACCCCTGGATCAAGCGAACCCTCATCGGCCTCACCAGCGTCACCGTGCTGGCGGGCGGCTTGGCGGCCTGTGGCCACCGTGGCCAGCACGCGCAGGGCCCGGCCTCGGCCGAGCAAGTGGCCGAGTGGCGCGGCAAGGCCGTGGACCGCGTCACCCGCAAACTCGACCTCACGGCCGAGCAGCGCCAGAAGTTCGAGGTGCTGGCGGACAAGCTGATCGCGCAGCGCGCCGCCATGATCGGCCAGAGCCAGGGCCCGCGCACCGAGATGAAGGCCCTGGTGGCCGGCGAGAAGTTCGACCGTGCGCGCGCCCTGAACCTGCTCGACGAGAAGACCCGCGTGCTGCAGATGAGCACGCCCGAGGTCATCACCGCCCTGGCCGATTTCTACGACAGCCTCAACCCCGCCCAGCAGGCCGAGGTGCGCGAGTTCCTCGAGAAGCGCCGCGGCTGGTTTCGTCGCGGCTGATGGGGTCCACCATGTCCCCCGCGCTGCAAGGTCTCGCCCGCCCCTTGCGTGAGCACGGCCCCGCGCTGCTCGCCGAGGTGAACGACCCGCACGACGAAATGCTGGCCCTGGTGTGGGGCCCGCGCTTCGACCGCGAGCACGCCATGTGGCTGTGGTCGCGCCTGTCGCGGCGCGCGCCGCAGCAGGCCGTGCCGGTACTGCCCGCACTCATGAACGCGGCCGAGCGATTCGACGCGCTCGACGGCAGCGACCAGCGACGTGTGCGCCGGCTGATCCTGCGCCACCGCGCGCTGACCGGCGCGGTGGCGGTGTGAGAATGCGCGAATGCCCCGCATCCTGCTGATCGACGACGACACCCAGTTGGGCGCCCCTCTGGCGAGCTACTTCCAGCGCTTCGACCTCACGCTGGTCCACGCCCACAAGCCCAGCGAGGGCCTGGAGTGGCTGCGCCGGGGCGGTTTCGACGCCGCCATCCTGGACGTCATGCTCCCCGAGATGGACGGCTTCGAGCTGTGCCGCACCATCCGCAAGGACAGCGACATCCCCATCGTGATGCTCACCGCGCGCGGCGACGTCATGGACCGTGTGGTGGGGCTGGAGCTGGGCGCCGACGATTACCTGCCCAAGCCCTTCGAGCCGCGCGAGCTGGTGGCACGCGTGCAGACCGTGCTGCGTCGCCGCGCACCCTTGGCCCCGGCCGACCCCGGCGTGCTGGCCTTCGAGGGCCTGAGCATCGACCCCGCGCGGCGCCAGGTGCTGCGCCAGGGCGAGGCGGTGGAACTCACCGGCACCGAGTTCGAACTGCTGCACCTGCTGGCGCGCGAGGCCGGGCGCGTGCTCAGCCGCGACGACATCCTCAACCACCTGCGCGGGCACGAGGCCGAGCTGCTGACGCGCGCGGTGGACATCGTGGTGAGCCGCCTGCGCCGCAAGCTCGAGCCGCTGGACTGCATCAAGACGCTGCGCAACGCGGGCTATTCCCTCGCGCTGCGCCGAGCGCCGTCGCCGCGACCATGAAGAAGCCCGCCGACCCCCGCCCGCGCTGGCGGCACTCGCTGAAGCTGCGCCTGCTCGGCGTGTTCCTGGTCTTGGCCTTTCTGGTGGCCTTCATCTTCATTGGTGGCGCGCAGAAGGCCTTCACCCTGGGCTGGAAGGAGGCCGGGCGCCCGTTGCTGATGGATTACGTCAGCCGCCTGGCCAGCGACATCGCGCCCCAGGGCCGGCCCGACGTCGACAAGGCCCGCGAGCTGGTGGAGCGCCTGCCCATCATCACCATCGACATCACCGGGCCGGCGGTGCAGTGGCGCTCGCACCCCGACACGCCGCGCCCGCACTGGCGGCAGGAGCCGGGTGCCGACGACTGGGGCGACGACGAGAACTGGCGCGCGCTGGTGCAGCGGCGCACGGCCGACGGGCACGTGATCGAGTTCGGTCTGAACGACGCCGCCGTCGAGCGCCGCCCGCGCATGTTCCTGTTCGCGCTGGTGGCGCTGCTGCTGGTCACCACGCTGGCCTTCTGGTACGTGCGCCGCCTGCTGCGCCCGCTGGACGCCATTCGCGCGGGCGCCATGCGCTTCGGCTCGGGCGATTTCTCGCAGCCCATCCGGGTGCGCACCCACCACTGCGACGAGCTGGGGCAGCTCGCCGAGACGGTGAACACCATGGGCCACGACATCGAGCAGATGCTGCAGGCCCAGCGCGCGCTGCTGCTGGCCATCAGCCATGAGCTGCGCAGTCCGCTCACGCGTGCGCGCCTGAACACCGAGTTGCTGCCCGAATCGACCGAGGTCCATCCGCAGCGCGAGGCGCTGCTGCGCGACCTGAACGAAATGGCGCGCCTCATCAGCGACCTGCTGGAGAGCGAGCGCCTGGCCAGCCGCCACGCCGCGCTCAACCGCGAGGCCACCGAGCCCGTCACGCTGGCGCGCGAGGTGATCGACGAACTCGCGGCTGCGCGTCCCGAGGCGCGTCGGATCGCGCTGCATGTGGACGAAGCGCTGCCCTCGGTCTCGCTCGACCGCGTGCGCATCCGTTTGCTGCTGCGCAACCTGCTGGACAACGCGCTGCGCCACGGCGCGGAGGCGACCACGCCGCCCGAACTGCGGGTGGAGAACGCGGGCGAGGAGGGGGTGCGCTTCGTGGTGCGCGACCACGGGCCGGGCGTGCCCGAAGACCAGATCGCGCAGCTGGCCCAGGCCTTCTACCGCCCCGACAGCGCCCGCACCCGGAACGCGGGCGGGGTGGGGCTGGGGCTGTACCTGTGCCGCCTGGTGGCGCAGGCGCACGGCGGGCGCTGCGAGATCCGCAACGCGCAGCCGGGGCTGGTGGTGAGCGTCACGCTGCCGGTGGCGCGGGGGTGAACAGGCTGATCTGCCGTGGGCCGTTCTGCGGCGGTTTTCCGGCGGTTTTCGACCGATTGGCCGACACGCTTCGCGCCTAGAGTCGGGGGCTATGTATCGGCCACTGCCTCTGGATTCCTTCGCCTTGCATGAGCCCGTCCCGGTCAACATCTGGGACGCCAAGGGCGTGCTGTTGCTGCGCAAGGGCGAGGCGATCACCTCGGAGCAGCACCGCGGCGTGCTCATGCTGCATGCGCCGCTGGTGCTGGCCGCCGACTGGCAGGCGCTGAACTACGGCTACACCAGCTCGCTGGACCGCATGGTGCGCGGCAACCAGTCGCTGCAACGCATTGCGGAGCTGAGCGCGCTGTCGTCATCGGCCGCCGTGGCCTACGGGGTCGAGGAAGGGACGTCCGCGCCGGAGGCCTGGGCCGACTTGCACGCCTCGCTGGCGGCGGTGCTGCACCAGGGGCCCGAGGCGCATCAGTTCATGGAACGACTGCTGAAGGTGCAGGCGCGCGGCGATCAACTGTGGGACGACCAGCCCGACAACAGCCTGCTGGTGCTGGTGCAACTGCTCTTCGACACGCGCGTGTCCTACAGCGCCACGCACGCGCTGCTGGCCGCCGGCCTGTGTGCCCTGGTGGCTCCGTTGGCGGGCATGGACGAGAAGCAGCGGCGCGCGCTGGTGCTGGCGGCGCTGACCATGAACATGGGCATGACCCGCGAGCACGACCAGATGGCGCGCCAGCCCGGGCCGCTCAGTTCGCCCCAGCGCAAGGTGGTGCGCGAGCACCCGCAGCAGAGCGTGGCCCTGTTGCGCCAACTGGGCGTGATGGACACCGAATGGATCCGCCTGGTGGCGCAACACCACGAGAAACCCGACGGCACGGGCTACCCCAAAGGCGAGCGCGTCGACCGCATCACGCACCGCCTGCTGCAGATGGCCGACGTGTACGTGGCCTGCATCAGCCCGCGCAAAAGCCGGGGCGCGCTGCTGTCGCAACAGGTGGCGCGGGAGCTCTACATGGGCGGCCACCGCGCGCCCGACCAGTTGGGCGCGCTGTTCGTCAAGAGCGTGGGCTTCTACCCGCCGGGCAGCTACGTGCGTCTGGCCAGCGACGAGCTGGGCGTGGTGGTGCGCCGGGGCGCCAAGGCCAACGAACCCAAGGTGTTCGCGCTGGTGGGCCGCCAGGGCCTGCCGCTGGGCGAGCCGGTGCTGCGCGACACGGCCGACCCGGCCTGGGCGGTGAAGGCCAGCCTGCCGCCGGGCGAGGTGAAGGTCATCGTCAACGTGGAACGGCTGATCGCGCGCTGCTGAGCGCGGGGCTTTGGCCCGCCCGGGGCGCTTTCCCTGGAAGCGGCTGGGATAATCCCGGGATGCCCCTGACCACCCCACCGTCCCCCTGGCGCCTGTCCGTCGCGCCGATGATGGACTGGACGGATCGCCACTGCCGCTTCCTGCATCGCCTGCTGACGAAGCACACGCTGCTTTACACCGAGATGGTGACGACCGGCGCCTTGATGCACGGCAGCGTGCAGCGCCACCTGCGCTTCAACGCCGAAGAACACCCGGTGGCCCTGCAACTGGGCGGCAGCGAGCCCGACGAGCTGGCGAAGGCCGCGCGAATGGGTGAGGAGTGGGGCTACGACGAGATCAACCTGAACTGCGGTTGCCCCAGCGAGCGCGTGCAGCGCGGGGCCTTCGGCGCCTGCCTGATGGCCGAGCCGCAGACCGTGGCCGATGGCGTGAAGGCCATGCGCGACGCGGTGTCGATTCCGGTCACGGTGAAGCACCGCATCGGCATCGACAAGACCGAAAGCTATGGGTTCGTGCGCGACTTCGTGGGCACCGTGGCCGACGCGGGCTGCGAGGTGTTCATCGTGCACGCGCGCAACGCCTGGCTGCAGGGGCTGAGCCCCAAGGAGAACCGCGAGGTGCCGCCGCTGCGCTACGAGTTGGCGCACCGGCTCAAGCAGGATTTCCCGCGGCTGACGATCGCCGTCAATGGTGGCTTCACCACCAATGAGCAGATCGTCGAGCACCTGCAACACGTGGACGGCGTGATGCTGGGCCGCGAGGCCTACCACCACCCCTGGGTGCTCACCACCTGGGACGAAGCCTTCTTCGGCGCATCCCCAAGCACCGTGGACCGCGACGCGGTGGAAGACGACATGGTGCGCTACATGGAGCGCGCGCACGCCGAGGACGGCTGCCCTTGGTACGCCATCGCGCGCCACATGCTGGGCCTGCGGCACGGGCTGCGTGGGGCGCGCAAGTGGCGCCAGGTGTGGAGCGACCACCGCCTGAAGCCGCTGCCGCCACGCGAGGTGTGGCGCATGGCCCGCGCACACGTGAGCGACGAAGCCGAGTCGCTGGTCGCCTGAAGAGGCCTGAAAAGAAAAAGGGCCGCGTCACGCGCGGCCCTCGTCTGCGCCCTGCGCTCAGGCCGCCAGCAGCATCGCCTCGGGCGTGTCGTTGATGGTGGTGCGCCGCAGCTCGCGCCGTTCGGCGATGTCGTAGCGGCGGCCGCGGTGCAGGGTGCTGCGGTTGTCCCAGATCACCAGGTCGCCGGGCGTCCATTCGTGCACGTACACGTTCTCTCGCCGCGTGGCGTGCTCCAGCAGGTCGCTGAGGTACATGCGGGCCTCGGCCACCGGCCAGCCGAGGATCTCGCGCGCGTGCACGCCCACGAACAGCACCTTGCGGCCCGAGCCCGGGTGCGTGTCGGCCAGGGGCCAGACGGCGGGCGGGATTTCCTTCTTCTGGTCGTCGGTGTAGGCGTCGTCACCCAGCAGGATGCGGGTGTGCAGCGCGAAATGCTCGGCCTTGAGGTCCTGGATTTCGGCCTTGGTGCGCTCGTCCAGCGTGTCGTAGGCGTGGCGCAGGTCGGCGAACTCGGTGTTGCCGCCCCAGCTCGGCTTGATCACGCAATGCAGCATGGAGTAGGCCGCGCGCGGGTTCATGAAGGAGCTGTCGCTGTGCCAGAGCTGGTTGGCGAAGTTGGACAGGTTCTTGGGCGAGTCGCGGCGCGCGATGTTGCCCTGCGCGTCGACGTTGGAGATGTCGATCAGGCGTTCGTCCTCCAGCCGCTCGGGCCGTTTGAAGACACGCTTGAGGCCGATGTCCAGCGGGCCGAAGTGTCTGGCGAAGTCGAGCTGCTGCTGCGCCGTCAGCGGCTGGCCGCGAAAGACGAGCACCGCATGCTCGTTCATGGCGGCATTGACGGCGCGCACGTCGGCTTCCGACAGCGGCCGGGTGAGATCGAGGCCGCTGGCCTCGGCGCCGAAGACGGGGTGCAAGGGTTTGAGTTGCAGGCTCACGGTGCGATGTCCTTCCGGGTCATTCCTGTTGGATGTTGGCTTCGGTGACGATGCGGCCCCAGCGCTTCATTTCGGACGCGATGAAGGCATCGAACTGATCGGGCGTGGAACCCACCACCTGCAGGCCGAATTCCTGCGCGCGCTTTTGCACGTCCGGTGTGGCCAGGGCCTTGGCCGTGTCGGCCTGGATCTTCTGCAGCACCGGCTTGGGCGTGCCCGCGGGCGCGACGAAGCCCAGCAGCGCGCCCACGTTGAAGCCGGGAATGGTCTCGGCCACGGTGGGGTAGTTGTGCCCGGCCACGCGCTTGTCGCCCATGGTGGCGATGAGCTTCATGCGCCCGCCCTGAACGTAGGGCAGGATGGACAGGAAGGGGTCGACCACCAGGTCGAGCCGGCCGCCCATGAGTTCGGTGTGCGCGGGCGCGCTGCCCTTCATGGCGATGTGCTGCATCTCGAAGCCGGCCTCGCGTTTGAGCAGCTCGGCGCCCAGGTGCGTGGTGCTGCCGGCGCCGGGCGTGCCGTAGTTCAGCTTGCCGGGGTGCTTCTTGGCGTAGTCGATGAGTTCGCGCAGGTTGTTGAAGGGCGCGTCGGGGTGGGCCACGATGGCCAGTTGCATGTTGAAGAGCTGCGTGACGCCGGACAGGTCCTTCTGCGTGTCGTAAGGCAGCTTTTTGCGCAGGGTGGGGTTGACCGCGAGCGAGGAGTTCACCATGCCAATGGTCTGGCCGTCCGGTGCCGACTTGGCCACGAAGTCGGCACCGATCACCGTGCCGGCACCCGGCTTGTAGTCCACGATCACGGGCTGGCCCCAGGTCTCCTGCAGTTTCTGACCCAGCAGGCGGGCCACGGTATCGGTGGGGCCGCCGGGCGGGAAGGGCACGATGAGCTTGACCGGGCCCTTGGGAAAATCCTGCGCGCTGGCGGGCGCCAGCGCCGTCAGTCCGAGCGCGAGGGCGAGTGCGGTGTTCTTGATCCAGTTCAAGGTGTGTCTCCGGTTGCGTCTTTAAAATGGAACGGTGTCTCGAAATTATATGACGATCACAGAAAAATGGAACGACGTCTCAAAAAATCAGAGGTGATTGCCATGGCCGATGAACCGCTCACGCAGGGGAAGGACGAGGTCAGCGCCCTGGCACGGGGCCTGACGGTGCTGAAGGCGGTGGCCGATGCCGACCAGCCGCTGTCGAACCGCGAACTGGCCGATGGCACCGGCATTCCCAAGGCCACCGTGTCGCGCCTGGTGGCCACGCTGCTGTCCGCCGGCTACCTGCGGCAGGCGCCCGGCAGCGAGCGCTACAGCCTGGGCTCGGCCACGCTGCAACTGGGCAACGCTTACCTGCGCACCTTCGATTTCCGGCAGACGGCGCGCCTGCACCTGGCGGAACTGGCCGAGACGGCCGGCGCCAACGTGCACCTGACGGTGCGCGACGGGCTGGACATGCTGCTGATCGACACGCTGCGGCCACGCTCGGCGCTGATCCTCTCGCGCATGGACGTGGGCTCGCGCATGACCATGGCCACCTCGGCGGCCGGGCGCGCCTACCTGGCAGCGCTGCCGCTGGCGCAACGCGACGCCGCGTACGAGGACATCCGCGCGTCCGTGGGCGAGGGCGCCTGGCCCGAGGTGGCCGCGCGGCTGGCCCAGGCCATGGAGGAGCACGGCCGGCTGGGCTTCTGCAGCTCCTTCGGCGAGTGGCACCCCGACATCCACGCCCTGGGTTTCAGCCTGCGCGGCATCGAGGGCGAGCTGTACGGCGTGAGCGTGGGCGGGCCGGCCTACAAGCTGCCGCGGGAGTGGCTGCTGGAGAAGGTGGCGCCGGCGCTGCTGGAGACGCGGCGCGCCATCGCGCGGGAAATCGGCGAGGGCTGAATCGGGCCGGCCGCGCTCAGGTCGCTGCTTCGAGGCCGCTGGCGAAGTGTTCCCGCATGCGCCGCATGGCCAGGGCGCCGTCGCGCGCGCGCAGGGCCTCCATCACGGCGCGGTGCTCGGCCAGCGACCCTTCGATGCGCCCGGCCTTGAACAGCGAGTGGTGGCGGTTGAGCTTCATTACCTTGCGCAGGTCGCTCACCATCTGCAGCCGCCAGCGGTTGTCGGCCAGTTCCAGCAGGCGCAGGTGAAAGCGTTCGTTGACGGCGAAGAAGCGGTCGCGGTCGTGCACGGCGGCTTCCAGCTCCTCGTGCAGCGCGCCGAGTTCGGCCAGCGCGGCGGCCTGGCCCTGGGCCGCCACCTCGCCCGCGGCGTCGGATTCGAGCAGCGACAGCAGGTGGTAGACGTCGCGCAGGTCCTTCTCGGACACTTCGGTGACGTAGGCGCCCCGGCGCACCTTCATGGTCACCAGGCCTTCGGCCGCCAGCACCTTCAGGGCCTCGCGCAAGGGGGTGCGGCTGATGCCGTACTCCTCGGCGATCTTCAATTCGTCGATCCAGCTGCCGGGCTGCAGCTCACGTTTGAAGATGCGCTGGCGCAGCAGCTCGGCCACCTCCTCGTAGAGCGCGCGTGGCGCCAGCGACGGGGCGGAGGGGGCGGCGGTGTCGGTGTCCATGCAGGGGCCGATTCTAAGGGCTGACGGAAATTCTGCATCAATAATTATGAATGATGTACACTCCCCGTGGTTTCCCTGCCGCATTCCGTTGGCGCGTCCCACGCCGGCGTTTCCGATTCCGCTGCCATGAGCCCAACCCCTGACGCCTTCGCGCGCGCCACCTTGTCCGACTGGACCCGGGCCGCCGCCAAATCCGCCCCCGGTGGCCAGCTCGACGCGCTGACCTGGACCACGCCGGACGGCATTGCGGTCAAGCCGCTGTACACCGCGGCAGACCTGCAGGGCCTGCAGTACACCGACACGCTGCCGGGTTTCGAGCCTTTCATCCGTGGCCCGCAGGCCACCATGTACGCGGTGCGGCCCTGGACGATCCGTCAGTACGCGGGCTTCTCCACCGCCGAGGAATCGAACGCCTTCTACCGCAAGGCCCTGGCGGCCGGCGGGCAGGGTGTGTCGGTTGCCTTCGATCTGGCCACCCACCGCGGCTACGACAGCGACCACCCGCGCGTGACGGGCGACGTGGGCAAGGCCGGCGTGGCCATCGACAGCGTGGAGGACATGAAGATCCTGTTCGACGGCATTCCGCTCGACAAGGTCAGCGTGTCCATGACCATGAACGGCGCCGTGCTGCCGGTGCTGGCGGGCTACGTCGTCGCGGCGGAAGAACAGGGCGTGGCACAGGACCAGCTCACCGGGACCATCCAGAACGACATCCTGAAGGAGTTCATGGTCCGCAACACCTACATCTACCCGCCCGAGCCGAGCATGCGGATCGTCGCCGACATCATCGAGTACACGGCCAGGCACATGCCGAAGTTCAACTCGATCAGCATCTCGGGCTACCACATGCAGGAAGCCGGCGCCAACCAGGCGCTGGAACTCGCCTTCACCCTGGCCGACGGCAAGGAGTACGTGAAGACCGCCATGGCCAAGGGCCTGGACGTGGACGCCTTCGCCGGGCGCCTGTCCTTTTTCTGGGCGATCGGCATGAACTTCTATCTGGAGATCGCCAAGATGCGGGCGGCCCGCCTGCTGTGGTGCCGCATCATGAAGGGCTTCGGCGCGAAGAACCCCAAGAGCCTGATGCTGCGCACGCACTGCCAGACCTCGGGCTGGAGCCTGACCGAGCAGGACCCGTACAACAACGTGGTGCGCACCACCATCGAGGCCATGGCCGCGGTCTTCGGCGGCACCCAGAGCCTGCACACCAACGCGCTGGACGAAGCCATCGCGCTGCCCACCGAGTTCAGCGCGCGCATCGCGCGCAACACCCAGCTCATCATTCAGGAAGAGACCCACATCACCCAGGTGGTGGACCCCTGGGCCGGCTCCTACATGATGGAGACGCTGACCCAGCAGATGGCGGACGCGGCCTGGGCCATCATCGAAGAGGTTGACGCCATGGGCGGCATGACCAAGGCGGTGGACAGCGGCTGGGCCAAGCTCAAGATCGAGGCGGCGGCGGCCGAGAAGCAGGCCCGCATCGACTCGGGCAAGGACGTGATCGTCGGCGTCAACAAGTACAAGTTGAAGAACGAGGACCCGGTCGAGATCCTCGACATCGACAACGTGAAGGTGCGCGACGCGCAGATCGCGCGCTTGAAGCAGGTGCGGGCGGCGCGCGATGATGCGGCCGTGCGTGCCGCGCTCGCTGCGCTGAGCGAGGCCGCCGAATCGAAGCAGGGCAACCTGCTCGACCTGTCCATCCGCGCCGTGCGTCTGCGCGCCACCGTCGGGGAGATCAGCGATGCGCTTGAAACCGCCTTCGGCCGCCACCGGGCCGACACCCAGAAGGTGACCGGCGTGTACGCCGCCGCCTACGACAGCGCCGAGGGTTGGGCGCAACTGCAGAAAGAGATCGCCGAGTTCGGCGAACAGCAGGGCCGCCGCCCGCGCGTGATGATCGCCAAGCTCGGCCAGGACGGCCACGACCGCGGCGCCAAGGTGGTGGCCACGGCCTTCGCCGACCTCGGCTTCGACGTCGACATGGGCCCGCTCTTCCAGACCCCCGAGGAATGCGCGCGCCAGGCGATCGAGAACGACGTGCACGCCGTGGGCGTGAGCACCCTGGCCGCCGGCCACAAGACCCTGGTGCCCGCGATCATTCAGGAGCTGAAGAAGCAGGGCGCGGACGACATCGTGGTCTTCGTCGGCGGCGTCATTCCCCGCCAGGACTACGACTTCCTTTATGAGGCCGGCGTCAAGGGCATCTATGGCCCGGGCACGCCGATCCCGGCCAGCGCGAAGGACGTGCTGGAGCAGATCAAGCGGGCGCTGTCGGTGTGAATGTGATACCGTAATACGGTCTTTCATCCGGAGTGCGCCATGGCTGTTTCCGTCCGCATGGACCCTTTGCTCGAAAAAGAACTCGAACTGGCGGCTCGCCGCCAGGGCATCACCAAGTCCCAGTTCATCGTGGACGCGGTGGAGCGTGCGCTCGGCCGCAAGAACCCCTACGAGCTGCTGATGGCCTTGAAGCTGGAGGAGAAGTCCGCCGAGTACAAGGCGGTGGGCAAAGCCTTCGAGGGCGAGGAAAAGCCTTACGACACCTCGCGCTCGCGCGCCGCCATCGTGAAGAAGCTCAAGGCCAAGCATGGCGGCCGCGCTGGTTGACGCGGGGCCGATGGTGGCGCTGTTCGGGACCCGCCAGCCCCGCGCGCGGCACTACCTCGACCTGTTCAAGACCGCGTCGGAGCAGCACTGGTCGCTCTCCACCACCTGGCCCTGCGTGGTGGAGGCCAGCTACTTGCTGGCGCCGCCGCAGCGCTATACCTTCATGCGGTGGGTGGCGGCGGGCGCGCTGGCGGTGTTCCCGTTCCAGCAGGACGCGCTGGAGGACTTCGCGGGCCTGATGCACCGCTACACAGAAGCCCCGCGCACCGAGATGGACCTGGCCGATGCCTCGCTGGTCTGGCTCGCTGCCGACACTGGTGTCACCACCATCATGACCACCGACGTGCGCGACTTTTCGCGCTACCGCCTGCCCGACGGACGAGGCTTCGACATTCTGTGAGTGCTTCGCCGTTCCTCCTCGACGACAGCGTGCGCGCCCTCACCCAGGGGGAGGGCATGGTGCAGCGCCGCGCCATGGCCAAGGCCATCACGCTGCTCGAGTCCACCCGGGCCGAGCACCGCGCGCAGGGTGACGAGCTGCTCACCGCGCTGCTGCCGCACACGGGCAAGGCCTTTCGCCTGGGCCTCTCGGGCGTGCCGGGCGTGGGCAAGAGCACCTTCATCGAGGCCCTGGGCCTGCACCTCATCCGGCAAGGCCACCGCGTTGCGGTGCTCACGGTCGATCCGTCGAGCACCGTCTCGGGCGGCTCCATCCTGGGTGACAAGACGCGCATGGAGCAGCTCTCCATGGACGAGCGCGCCTTCATCCGCCCCAGCCCCAGCGGCGGCACCTTGGGCGGCGTGGCCGAGAAGACGCGCGAAGCCCTGCTGGTGTGCGAGGCCGCGGGCTACGACGTGGTGATCGTCGAGACCGTCGGCGTGGGCCAGAGCGAGACGGCCGTGGCCGGCATGACGGATTGTTTCGCGCTGCTGCAACTGCCCAATGCGGGCGACGACCTGCAGGCCATCAAGAAGGGCGTGATGGAGATCGCCGACCTCGTGGTCATCAACAAGGCCGACATCGACCCCGACGCCGCGACGCGGGCGCGCGCCATGATCACCTCGTCGCTGCGCCTGCTGGGCCAGCACGGCCGGCCCGATCACGCGGCGCACGACACCACGCACTGGCACCCCACGGTGATGCAGCTCTCGGCGCTCAAGGCACAGGGCATCGACGCCTTCTGGGCCGAGATCGAACGCTTTCGCGCCCTGCAGACCGCCAACGGCGAATTCGCCGCGCGCCGCCAGCGCCAGGCCAGGGCCTGGATGTGGGAGCGCATCGACGCCGGCCTCAAGCAGCGCTTTCGCGAGCACCCGGCGGTGCGTGGCGCGCTGGCCGAGACCACCTCACGAGTGCTCGCAGGGCAACTGCCCGCCAGCACGGCGGCGCGGCAACTGCTCGCGCTGTTCGACTGATTCCTCCGGAGAAGAACCATGCAAGACATCCTGCAACAGCTCGAAGACAAGCGCGCCCGCGCGCGACTGGGCGGCGGCACCAAGCGCATCGAGGCCCAGCACGCCAAGGGCAAGCTCAGCGCGCGCGAGCGCCTGGAGGTGCTGCTCGACGAAGGCACCTTCGAAGAGTGGGACATGTTCGTCGAGCACCGCTGCACCGACTTCGGCATGCAGGACAACAAGATCCCCGGCGACGGCGTGGTCACGGGCTACGGCATGATCAATGGCCGCCTGGTCTTCGTCTTCAGCCAGGACTTCACCGTCTTCGGCGGCGCGCTCAGCGAAGCGCACGCCGAGAAGATCTGCAAGGTGATGGACCAGGCCATGAAAGTCGGCGCGCCCGTCATCGGCCTGAACGACTCCGGCGGGGCGCGCATCCAGGAAGGCGTGGCCTCGCTCGGTGGCTACGCCGACGTGTTCCAGCGCAACGTGCTGGCCAGCGGCGTGGTGCCGCAGATCAGCATGATCATGGGCCCCAGCGCGGGCGGCGCGGTGTACTCGCCGGCCATGACGGACTTCATCTTCATGGTGAAGGACTCGTCGTACATGTTCGTCACCGGCCCCGAGGTGGTGAAGACCGTGACGCATGAAGAGGTGACGGCCGAGGAGCTGGGCGGTGCGGTCACCCACACCACGCGCAGCGGCGTGGCCGATCTCGCCTTCGACAACGACGTGGAGGCGCTGCTGATGCTGCGCCGGCTGTTCAACTACCTGCCGCTCAACAACCGGGAGAAGGCCCCGGTGCGGCCCAGCGGCGACCCGATGGACCGCATGGAGCTGAGCCTGGACACGCTGGTGCCCGACAACCCCAACAAGCCCTACGACATGAAGGAGCTGATCCTCAAGATCGTGGACGACGGCGACTTCTTCGAGCTGCAGCCCGAGTACGCGAAGAACATCGTCATCGGCTTCGCCCGCATGGACGGGCAGACCGTGGGTATCGTGGCCAACCAGCCCCTGGTGCTGGCGGGCTGCCTGGACATCAAGAGCTCCATCAAGGCCGCGCGCTTCGTGCGCTTTTGCGACTGCTTCAACATCCCCGTCGTCACCTTCGTGGACGTGCCCGGCTTCATGCCCGGCACCAGCCAGGAGTACGGCGGGATCATCAAGCACGGCGCCAAGCTGCTCTACGCCTACGCGGAATGCACGGTGCCCAAGATCACTGTCATCACGCGCAAGGCCTACGGTGGTGCCTACGACGTGATGGCCTCCAAGCACCTGCGCGGCGACGTGAACTTCGCCTGGCCGAATGCCGAGATTGCGGTGATGGGCGCCAAGGGTGCGGTGGAGATCATCTTCCGCGAGGAGAAGAAGGACCCGGCCAAGCTCGCGCAGCGCGAAGCCGAGTACAAGGCCCGCTTCGCCAACCCCTTCGTGGCTGGCGCGCGCGGCTTCATCGACGACGTGATCCTGCCGCACGAGACACGCAAGCGCATCTGCCGGTCGCTGGTGATGCTGAAAGACAAGAAGCTGGAGAACCCGTGGCGCAAGCACGGCAACATCCCGCTGTGACGGCCCGAGGAGAAGACAAGATGTTCAAGAAGATCCTGATCGCCAACCGCGGCGAGATCGCCTGCCGCGTCATCGCCACGGCCAAGCAGCTGGGCATCGCCACCGTGGCGGTGTATTCCGACGCCGACAAGGAAGCGCGCCACGTGCAACTCGCCGACGAAGCCGTGCGCCTGGGCCCGCCGCCCTCGCGCGAGAGCTACCTGCTGGGCGATGCCATCATCGCCGCCGCGAAGCAGACGGGCGCCGAGGCCATCCACCCCGGCTATGGTTTCCTGTCCGAGAACGAGGACTTCGCGCGCAAGGTCGAGGAAGAGGGCCTGGTCTTCATCGGCCCCAAGCACTACTCCATCGCGGCCATGGGCGACAAGATCGCCTCCAAGAGGCTCGCGAACGAGGCCAGGGTCAGCACCATCCCCGGACACAACGAACCCATCCAGTCGCCGGAAGAGGCGGTGGCCATCGCGCAGAAGATCGGCTACCCGGTGATGATCAAGGCCAGTGCCGGCGGAGGCGGCAAGGGCCTGCGCGTGGCCTTCAACGACAAGGACTGCCACGACGGCTTTACCAGTTGCCGCAACGAGGCGCGCAACAGCTTCGGCGACGACCGCGTGTTCATGGAGAAGTTCGTCCAGGAGCCGCGCCACATCGAGATCCAGGTGCTGGGCGACGCGCACGGCAACGTGATCTACCTGAACGAGCGCGAGTGCTCCATCCAGCGCCGCCACCAGAAGGTGATCGAGGAAGCGCCGTCGCCCTTCATCAGCGAGGCCACGCGCCAGGCCATGGGCGAGCAGGCCGTGGCCCTGGCCAAGGCGGTGAAGTACCAGAGTGCGGGCACGGTGGAGTTCGTGGTCGGCAAGGACCAGGACTTCTACTTCCTGGAGATGAACACCCGCCTGCAGGTGGAGCACCCGGTCACCGAGTGCATCACCGGGCTGGACCTGGTGGAACTGATGATTCGCGTGGCGGCCGGCGAGAAGCTGCCCCTGCGGCAGGCCGACGTGAAGCGCGAGGGCTGGGCCATCGAGTGCCGCATCAATGCGGAGGATCCGTTCCGCAACTTCCTGCCCAGCACGGGGCGGCTGGTGCGCTTCGCGGCGCCGCCGCTGAGCATGTGGCAGGCCGACACCGAACACCGCTTCGGCGTGCGGGTGGACACCGGCGTGCAGGACGGCGGCGAGATCCCGATGTACTACGACTCGATGATCGCCAAGCTCATCGTGCACGGCAAGGACCGGCTCGAGGCCATCGCGAAGATGCGCGAGGCGCTCAACGGCTTCGTCATCCGCGGCGTGCAGAGCAACATCCCTTTCCAGGCCGCGCTGCTGGCGCACCCGAAGTTCGTGGCGGGCGATTTCAATACCGGCTTCATTGCCGAGCACTACGGCCAGGGCTTCCGCGCGGAAGACGTGCCGCACGACGACCCCGACTTCCTCGTGGCGCTGGCGGCCTTCGTGCGCCGCAAGAGCCGCGAGCGCGCGGCCGGTCTGTCGGGCCAGTTGCCTGGCTACGGCGTGAAGGTCGGCCTGGACTACACCGTGATCGTGCTCGACAAGGCCGGTGCGCACCGGCACGTGAAGGTGCACGTGGACGAGGTGCTGGGCCAGGTGGGCGCGGCCGTGGTGATGGTGGGCGAGAAGCGCTACGCGTTCCAGAGCCCGTCGCGCCTGAACGATGTGTGCACCGTGGGCACGTGCAACGGCCAGCCCTTCACGGCGCAACTGGAGCGCGGCACGCCGCGCAACCCGCTGGCCCTGGTGGTGCAGCACAACGGCACGCGCATCGAGGCCATGGTGGTCTCGCCGCGCATGGCCGAGTTGCACGCGCTCATGCCCTTCAAGGCGCCGCCGGACATGAGCAAGTACGTCCTGTCGCCCATGCCGGGCCTGCTGGTGCAGGTGGCCGTGCAACCGGGCCAGAAGGTGCAGGCCGGTGAGCGCGTGGCCGTCATCGAGGCCATGAAGATGGAGAACGTGCTGTTCGCCTCGGCCGATGGCACGGTGGGCAAGGTGCTGGCGAAGCAGGGCGAGTCGCTCGCGGTCGACCAGCCCATCGTCGAGTTCGAGTAATGCCCGTGGCGGCTGTTTCGTTTGATGACGCGACAAGCCGCCCGCGCTCGGTTACCCTGCGTGCTCCACGGCTTCCTGGAGCACGGAACATGGCGGATGAACGCGGACAAGGTCTGGGCGGTTTGGCATTCGCGTTGGCCTGGGTGCGCGACCCGCGTCGGGTGGGGGCGATTGCGCCGGCGTCTCGGGCGCTGGCACAGGCCATTGCGCGGGAGGTCGCCCGCGTGGGACCCGAACTGCTGCTGGAGATCGGCGCGGGCACGGGTGCCATCACCCAGGCGCTGGCCGATCTGGGGCCGCCGCCCGACCGCTTCTTCGTCGTCGAACGCGACCCGGGTCTGGTGCGCCACCTGCACCACCGTTTTCCCCGTGCCGAGGTGTTGCACGCCTGCGCGACGGGGCTGGAGGCGCTGCCCCTGCCGCCAGCCGCTTCGCTCATGCTGGTGTCCTCGCTGCCGCTGATGTCCATGCCACGCGAAGAGGCGCGGCGCTGCGTGCAGTCCATGCTCACCCTGATGGAGCGCACGCCCAATGCGCGGCTGCTCCAGTACACCTACGCGGCGCGCCACGTGCGTCCGTTCGATCAGCTGCCGCCTGGCTGGCGTTGGCGGCGCGTCACCACCGTCTGGGCCAATCTGCCACCGGCGACCGTCTGGTCGCTGGAGCCGGCGGCCCACCCCACCCAAGGCATTCACTGACCATGACCGCGTCTTCCCGTCCCTTTCGCGTGCTCGGTGTGCAGCAGATCGCCATCGGCGGTCCCGACAAACAGCGCCTGCAGACCCTGTGGGTCGACATGCTGGGCCTGGAGGTGACGGGCACCTTCCGCAGCGAACGCGAGAACGTGGACGAGGACATCTGCGCCATCGGCAACGGGCCGTTCAAGGTCGAGGTCGATCTGATGCAGCCGCTGGACCCGGAGAAAAAGCCCGCCGTGCACGCCACGCCGCTCAACCACATCGGCTTGTGGATCGACGACCTGCCCAAGGCGGTGGCGTGGCTCACGGCGCAAGGCGTGCGCTTCGCGCCGGGCGGCATCCGCAAGGGTGCGGCGGGGTTCGACATCACCTTCCTGCACCCCAAGGCCAGCGAGGAATTTCCCATCGCGGGCGAGGGCGTGCTCATCGAGCTGGTTCAGGCGCCACCGGAGGTGGTGAGCGCCTTCGACGCGCTGGCCACCGCCACGCCCGCCTGAGGGCCCCGGCCGCGCCCGCGCGGCCCATCAAGGGCAATTGGGCGGTTTTCGCGCCGCTGTTTTGTCCATTGCAAGGGTCGGGACGCCCCTACATTGGCGAGCAAGCCCCCTTGGGCTTGACCGGTAGAGGAGCGAAGCACCCATGAATCCATCGTCGAATCCGCTGTTGCGCCCGGGCGTGTGGCTCATGCGCCGATGGCGCCTGGGCGGGCGGCTGGCCTGCCTGGCCCTGGCCTCGGCGTGGCCGCTCCTGGCCGCCATGGCCTTGTCCGCGGCGGACGCGGCCCTCGCGATCGCTCCTGTCACCGTGGTCGGCCTGGCCCTGCTGATCTACCTGCTGCTGGCGTTCCGATCGGCGTTCCTGGGCGACTTCCAGCGCGTGCACGACGCCATGGCCCACACGGCCGGCGGCAACCTGCGCGCACATCTCAGCGTGGACGGCCACGACGAACTGGCCGACCTCGCGCGCCTGCTGGACCGCATGATCGGCAGCCTTTCGGCCATGGTGGCCGAGGTGCGCAGCAACTCGGCGCTGGTGGCGCATGCCGGACGCAGCCTGGCCGTGGGCAACCGCGACCTGGCCGAGCGCACCGAGCAGCAGGCCGCCAACCTCGAACAAACCGCGGCCAGCGTGCAGCAGCTCACCGGCGCGGTGGCGCAGAACGCGCAGACCGCGGGCGACTCCGACCGCCAGGCCGCGCAGGTGCGCGACGTGGCCGAGCGCGGCGCGGGCTCGATGCAGCAGGCCGTGCAGACGGTGGAGGGCATCCAGAAGGGCGCCGCCCAGATGAACGAGATCATCGGCGTCATCGACAGCCTGGCTTTCCAGACCAACATCCTGGCGCTCAACGCCGCCGTGGAGGCCGCCCGTGCGGGTGAGCAGGGCCGTGGCTTCGCGGTGGTGGCGGGCGAGGTGCGCTCGCTGGCCCAGCGATCGGCGGCGTCGGCGCGCGAGATCCGCGGGCTGATCGAGGCCTCGCGCGCCCAGGTGGAAAGCGGCGCCTCGCAGATCCGCGACGCGGGCCAGAGCATGAGCCGCATCGTCGAGGGCGTGCGCGGCGTGGCCGCCAATCTCTCGTCGATCTCGGCCTCCAGCGCCGAGCAGAGCACCGGCCTGTCCGAGATCAGCACCGCCGTGAGCCAGCTCGATCAGATCACCCAGCGCAACGCACAGATGGTGGAGTTGGCCGTGCAGCAGGCCAACCGGCTGGAGCAGCGCGCGGCGCACCTGTCGCAGGCGGTGAGCCGTTTCGTGTTGCAGCAGGGCACGGCCGAAGAGGCCATGGCACTGGTGGACAAGGCCCTGGCGCATCGCCGCCAGGTCTCTGCCGACGCCTTCGTGCGCGACCTGACGGAGCCGGCGCGCGGCTTTCATGACCGCGACATGTATGTCTTCGCGCTGGACGCCGCGGGCGTCTACCGCGCCTTCGGTGGCAAGCCGGAGAAGCTGGGCAGCCGCGTGCACGACATCGCGGGCGTGGACGGCGCCGCGCTGTTGGCGGCCATCGTGAGCCAGGCCGAACAGGGCCCCGGCTGGGTGGAGTACGACATCGTGAACCCGGCCAGCGGTGCGGTGCAGGCCAAGATGTCCTACGTGGTGAAAGTGGACGCGCTGTACCTGGGCTGCGGCGTGTACAAGACGGCGGCGGCGCGCTGACGCCGGGCCGCCGGATCAGCCGCCGGTCTGGCGCTTGGCCCGCGCGCGGGCCAGCGCGGCTTCGATCACCGCGCGTTTGCTGTCCAGCGTCCTGGGGTCGGTGATGGCCGAGGCCGCTGCCAGATCGGCGAGCTTGGCTTCGGCCTTGGCCTCCAGGCGAGCGCCGTGCTCGACCGCCTCGCGCGCCAGGCGCTCGCGCCGCGCGCCGTAGCGCGCCTTGCCCATGGCCGCCTGCGCGCGCGACCAGCCGGCCCAGCCCGTGCGCTCGCCACTGACGTTCTCCAGCGAGATGCAATCGACCGGGCACACGGGGATGCACAGCTCGCAACCGGTGCAGTACGGCTCGATCACGGTGTGCATGCGCTTGTTGGCGCCGGCGATCGCGTCGGTGGGGCAGGCCTTGATGCACAGCGTGCAACCGATGCACCAGTCCTCATCGATGACGGCCACGGTGACGGGGCCCTCGATGCCGTGCTCGCGGCTCAATGGCAGCACGGGGCGCCCGGTGATGGCCGCGAGGCGGGCGATGCCCTCGGCGCCGCCGGGCGGGCACTGGTGAATGCCGGCCTCGCCCTCGGCCACGGCCTGCGCGTAACTGGCGCAATCGGGGTAGCCGCAGCGCTGGCACTGCGTCTGCGGCAGGGCGTCGTCGATGCGCCGGGCGAGCTCGTTCATGCGCTCCTGGCGCGGGCCTTGGCCGCGGGCCGGGCGGGGGCCTTTGCAGCGGGCCGGGCAGGTGCCTTCGCCGCCGGCCGCACCTGGTGCGCCGCGATGAAGGCCTTCACCGTCGGGTACACCATCTCGCGCCAGCGCCGGCCGCTGAAGATGCCGTAGTGGCCCGCGCCCTTGGCCTCGTAGTGCATCTGGTGCGCTTTCGGGATGCCGGTGCACAGCGCGTGCGCCGCGGCCGTCTGGCCGGCGCCGGAGATGTCGTCGAGTTCGCCCTCGATGGTCAGCAGGCCGCAGTTGGTGATGTCCTGAGGGCGCACGCGCTCGAGCTTGCCGTGTTCGTTGCGCACGTCCCAGGTGCCCTTGACGAGTTCGAAGTCCTGGAACACGGTCTTGATCGTGTCGAGGTAATAGTCCGCGTCCATGTCGAGCACGGCGTTGTACTCGTCGTAGAACTTGCGGTGCGCCTCGACGCTGTCGTTGTCGCCTTTGACCAGGTCCTGGAAGTAGTCGTAGTGGCTGGAGGCGTGGCGATCAGGGTTCATGGCCACGAAGCCACTGTGCTGCAGGAAGCCCGGGTACACGCGCCGCCCGGCGCCCGGGAACTTGTCCGGCACGCGGTAGATGACGTTGTTCTCGAACCATTCGTAGCTGCGCTGCATGGCCAGGTTGTTCACGGCCGTGGGCGATTTGCGGGCGTCGATCGGGCCGCCCATCATCGTCATGGACAGGGGAACCTTCTCACCCCGGCTGGCCATCAGCGACACCGCCGCCAGCACCGGCACCGTGGGCTGGCACACGCTCATCACGTGGCAGTTGCCGTAGATGCCCTGCACGTGGCCGATGAACTCCTGCACGTAGTTGATGTAGTCGTCCAGTCGGAACTCGCCTTCGGACAGGGGCACCAGACGCGCGTTCTTCCAGTCGGTGATGTAGACCTTGTGGTCCTTGAGCAGGGTGCGCACCGTGTCGCGCAGCAGCGTGGCGTAGTGGCCCGACAGCGGCGCGACCACCAGCACCACGGGCTGGCCCTTGAGCTTGGTCAGGGTGTTCGGGTCGTCGGTGAAGCGCTTGAAACGGCGCAACTCGCAGAAAGGCTTGTCGATGTCCACGCGCTCGTGGATGGCCACGTTGACACCGTCCACGTCGACGGTGCGGATGCCGAACTCGGGTTTTTCGTAGTCCTTGCCCAGGCGGTGCAGCAGGTCGTAGCCGGCCGAGATGCGCTGCGCCATGGGCAATTGGGCGAAGGGCAGTTGGGGGTTGCTGAACATGCGCGAGGCGACTTCGGCCAGATCGGCGAAGGGCTCCATGATCGAGCGCTGGGATTCGTAAAGTTGGTACAGCATGATTCACACTTCCGTGAAATGTTGCGGTGCAATGTAGCAGGATGCCAATGACCCCGATGTGGGGAGAACACGCAGGTAAAGACCCTAGCTGTCGCCTTTGTGAACCCCCCTGACCGACAATTCCTGCCATGAACACCCCCCATCGCTTGCCGGTGCTTTTCGTCGGCCACGGCAGCCCCATGAACGCGATCGAGGACAACCACTGGCGCCGCACCTGGCAGGCGCTGGGGCCGCAATTGCGCCAGCGCGCGCCCGGTGTGCGCCTGATCCTGTGCGTGTCGGCCCACTGGCTCACCCATGGCTGGTGGCTCACGGGCATGGACCGGCCGCGCACCATCCACGATTTCGGCGGCTTCCCGCAGGAGCTGTTCGACCAGCAGTACCCCGCGCCCGGCGCGCCCGGGCTGGCGCGGGAGATCGCCCAGTCACTGACGCTGCCCGAGCAGCAGGGCGAGGTCGGCATCGACGAGGGCGAATGGGGCCTCGACCATGGCGCCTGGTCGGTGCTCAAGCCCCTGTTTCCCGAGGCCGACATCCCCGTGGTGCAGCTCAGCATGGACTATGGTCGCCCGCCCGCCGAGCACCTGGCCATCGGCCGCCAGCTCAAGGACTGGCGCTCGCGCGGCGTGCTGATCGTGGCCAGCGGCAACATCGTGCACAACCTGCGCGTCATGCGCCGCGACGTGCCCGACAACCAGGCCTACGACTGGGCGGTGGACTTCGACACCCACATTGCCGGGCTCATCCAGGCGGGCGACGCGGACGCCCTGGCCGACTTCCAGTCGCAGGGCGAGATGGCGAAGCTGTCGCAGCCCAGCTGGGACCACTACCTGCCGCTGCTGTACGCGGCTGGCGCGGCGGACCCGGACGAGCACGTCGAGTTCTTCAACGAGGGCTTCCAGGCCGCCGCGATATCCATGCGCTCAGTGATCTGGGGATGACCCCCGCCGCGCTTCGCGCGACCCCCTGACAGGGGGCGGCACCGACGGCCCGGCAAAGCCGGTTCCGTGGTGCCCTCGGGTACTGCCTCTGGTCAGAGGACCGCCGCAATGGAGCGGCAGACGTGCCCGATGTTCTTGCCGTTGAGCGCGGCCACGCACATGCGGCCGGTGTCAGTGCCGTAGACGCCAAACTCGCTGCGCAGGCGCACCATCTGGTCCTTGGTGAGGCCGGAGTAGCTGAACATGCCGATCTGGTCGGTGATGAAGCCCATATCCTGCTTCACGCCCGCGGCCTTCAGGCCGTCCACCAGTTGCTGGCGCATGGCCTTGATGCGCACGCGCATCTCGCCCAGTTCCTTCTCCCACAGGGCGCGCAACTCGGGGTTGGTGAGCACGGCGGCCACCACCGCGCCGCCATGGATGGGCGGGTTGGAGTAGTTGGTGCGGACCATGATCTTGAGCTGCGAGAGCACGCGGTCGGCCTCGGCCTTGTCGGTGCAGAGAACCGACAGGGCGCCCACGCGCTCACCGTAGAGGCTGAAGCTCTTGGAGAACGAGGTGGAGACGAAGAACACCAGACCGGCCGCCACGAACTTGCTGATCACCGCGCCGTCTTCGGCGATGCCGTGGCCGAAGCCCTGGTAGGCCATGTCCAGGAAGGGCGTGAGGCGGCCCGCTTTGACCACCTCGATCACGCGGTCCCATTGCTCGGGCGTGATGTCATAGCCCGTGGGGTTGTGGCAGCAGGCGTGCAGCACGGCGATGGTGCCGGGCGCGGCCGCCTTCAGGCTGGCCAGCATGCCCTCGAAGTCCACGCCGCGCCTGGCGGCGTCGTAGTAGGTGTACGTGCCGACCTCGAAGCCGGCTTGCGTGAACAGCGCGCGGTGGTTCTCCCAGCTCGGGTCGCTGATCAGCACCTTGGCTGCGGGGTTCAGCCGCTTGAGGAAGTCGGCGCCGATCTTGAGGCCGCCCGTGCCGCCCAGGGCCTGAACCGTGGCCACGCGGCCGCTCTTCACCGGTTCGCTGTCGGCACCGAACACCAGGCCCTTGACGGCGTTGTCGTAGGCGGCGATGCCATCGATGGGCAGGTAACCACGCGCGGCGGGCTTGTCCATCATGGCCTTCTCCGCGGCCTGCACGCACTGCAGCAGCGGGAGCTTGCCGTTCTCGTCGAAATACACCCCTACCCCCAGGTTCACCTTGTCGGGGTTGCTGTCGGCGGCAAACTGTTCGTTCAGACCCAGGATCGGGTCGCGGGGGGCCATTTCAACGGCGGAGAAGAGGCTCATGTCGAGGCTGTGGTTGGGGGTGGAAAACCCGGAATTCTAGGCCCGACCTCACCGCTGGACCGGGGGGGTCGCGACTTTGACGCATGTCGACCTTTGACTTGCTTTCGGTCCTCATGATGTACTGCGCGTGCAGTACTGCATGGTGTCCCCCGATTGAATGACTTTACAGAGGCGTCAAGGTGGTTCGCCATAGGGTGCTGGGGTATAGTCGCCGACTGTTTACTTTTATTAACACTTGTCCCTTCTTTGGAGGCCGTGAGCATGCAAAAACATACGTCCATCCGCTTCCGCGTGGCCATGTTGGCGGCAGCGGCCATCCTGGCCGGCTGCGCCAGCGGCGGTTCGTATCCCCCCGCGCCTCCGGTGGCGTCCAGCGCCGCCTCGTACAACTACCTCATCGGCCCGGGCGACACGCTGTCCATCAGCGTCTGGCGCAACCCGGAGCTGTCGGCCGTGGTGCCGGTTCGTCCGGACGGCAAGGTCTCGGCCCCGCTGGTGGATGAGCTCGTGGCGCAGGGCAAGACATCGCAGGAAATCGCCCGCGACGTCGAGAAGGCACTGGGCAAGTACGTGCGTGACCCCGTCGTCACCGTCATCGTCACCAACTTCGTCGGTTCGCACAGCGAGCAGGTGCGCGTGGTGGGCGAGGCGGTCAAGCCCCAGGCCCTGCCGTTCCGCCACAAGATGACCGTGATGGACGTGCTCATCGCCTCCGGCGGCCTCACGGAATACGCCAGCGGCAACAAGGCCACCATCGTGCGCGCCGCCGAAGGCAACAAGCGTTACAGCGTGCGCCTGGACGACCTCGTCAAACGCGGCGACATCTCGGCCAACGTCGAGATGCTGCCCGGCGACGTGTTGATCATTCCCCAAGGTTGGTTCTGATTGAGCCAGCCCGGTTGGTCACCGTCGCCCCGGCGGTGACCGCGCTCGCTTCGATCGTCCCGGAATCCGCATGCACGAACTGATTCACCAACTCGCCAACGCGCTGCGCGGCATGTGGCTGTACCGCCGCACCGGCGTGGCCGTGGCCTGGGCCGTGGCCCTGCTGGGCGCCGCCGCCGTGATGTTCATCCCCGACCGCTTCGAGGCGTCGGCCCGGGTGTACGTCGATACGCAATCGATCCTGCGTCCGCTCATGGCGGGCCTCACCATCCAGCCCGACGTGGAGCAGCAGGTGGCCATGCTGGGCCGCACGCTCATCAGCCGCCCGACCATCGAGAAGCTGGTGCAGACCGAGGACCTCGGCGTGCCGCTGGCCAACAAGGCCGAGCGCGACGCGATGGTCGGCCGCATCATGGGCAACATCCAGTTGCGTTCCACGGGTCGCGACAACCTCTACACCATCTCCTACCGCGACGAGAACCCGCAGCTCGCGCTGCACGTGGTCGATGCGCTGATGAAAACCTTCATCGCCTCGCGCGCGGGGGCCTACACCGCTGACGCGCAGAACGCCCGCAAGTTCATCGAAGAGCAGATCCGGAACTACGAGAGCAAGCTGACCGAGGCCGAAACGCGCCTGAAGGATTTCCGCCTGCGCCACATCGAGATGCAGACCCAGGGCGGCATCGACATGGCCGGGCGCATGGCCGAAATCAGCACCGTGCTCAGCCAGGCGAGGCTCGAGCTGCGCGAGGCCGAGAGCGCGCGCGAGGCGGCGCGCCTTCAACTGGAACAGGCGCGCTCGGCGGCCCGCAACGCCGCCGCCACGGTGCCTGCCCAGACCTTCGCCACGCCCGAGATCGACGCCCGCATCGACGTGCTGCGCCGCAGCCTCGACGGCCTGCTGCAGCGCTTTACCGAGCAGCACCCGGACGTGCAGAACACGCGCAAGCTCATCGCCGAACTCGAGCAGCAGAAGGCGCGCGAGGTCGAGGTTCTGCGCAAGCGCGCCCAGCAGGCCGAGGCCAGCGGGCGGCCCATGCCCGACGCGAACCCGGCGATGCAGGAGATGTCGCGCACCCTCGCGGCCACCGAGGTGCAGGTGGCCTCGCTGCGCGCCCGGGTGGCCGAGTACGAAGGCCGCGCGGCCCGCGTGCGCGAGCAGGCCAAGGTGGCGCCGCAGGTGGAGGCCGAGCTGGCCCAGCTCAACCGCGACTACGACGTGCACCGCAAGAACTACGAAGACCTCGTGGCCCGCCGCGAAACCGTGGCACTGAGCGACGAGCTGCAGAGCGATTCGCACGTGGCCCAGTTCCGGGTGGTGGAGCCTCCGCAGGTGTCGCGCCGCCCGGTGGCGCCCAACCGCGTGGTGCTGCTGCCTGGCGTGCTGTTGCTGGCGCTCGGTGCCGGCGTGGCGGTGGCGCTCATGGTGAGCAATCTGCGGCCGGTGTACTTCGACGCCGCAGGCCTGCGCACCTCGGTCGATCTGCCCTTGCTGGGCGTGGTCACCCAGGTGCGCAACGAGGTGATCCGTCACCGCCAGGGGCGCAGCATGCTGCGGCTGATCGTCGCGATCGGCGCGCTGGTGCTGCTGTTCGGGCTGGGCATGGTGGCCCTGTCCATTCACCAATCATCCGTGTGATCGGGGCGTGAACAGATGGCAAGTCTGATCGAAAAAGCAGCACAACGGCTGGAGCAGCTGAGGCAGGCCGGGGCCGATGTGCCCGACATGCCCGAGGCCGTGCCGGCATCGGCGGCGGGTGCCGCACGCGCGCCGGTGGCCACGCCGCGGCCGCCTGCTCAGCCCCAGCGCCCACAGAGCAACTCCCGGGTGGTCCAGCTCGACCTCGACGCGCTCACCGAGGCCGGCTTCGTGACGCCCAAGGCCCAGCGCTCGCTCACCGCCGAGCAGTTCCGCGTCATCAAGCGCCCGCTGCTGACCAACGCCATGGGCAAGGGCGCGGCGCCCGTGACCCACGGCAACCGCATCATGGTCACCAGCGCCATGGCCGGCGAGGGCAAGACCTTCACCGCCATCAACCTGGCGATGAGCATGGCCATGGAGCTCGACCACACGGTGCTGCTGGTCGACGCCGACGTCTCGCGGCCATCGATCATGAAGACGCTGGGTCTGCCCTCGGGGCCGGGTCTGCTCGACCTGCTGCTGGCCAACCAGACCGAAATGTCCGACGCGCTGCTGCGCACCAACATCGACAAACTCACCCTGCTGCCCAGCGGCACGCCGCACCCGCGCGCCACCGAGCTGCTGGCCAGCGACGCCATGAGTGCGCTGGTGGAAGAGATGGGCCGCCGCTACCCTGAGCGCATCATCATTTTCGATTCGCCGCCGCTGCTGATGACCACCGAGTCGCGCGTGCTGGCCACGCACATGGGGCAGATCGTGATGGTGGTACAGGCCGGCCAGACGCAGCGCGCCCAGGTGCGCCACGCGCTGGAGACCATCGAGAACTGCCCGATCAAGCTCATGGTGCTCAACCAGGTCCGCGAAGAGGAGCGCAACTCCTACGGCTATGGATACGGCTACGGCGCCGAACCGGCCGCGGCTGCGGCGGACACCACCACCTGAGCGGACACGAGACAGACCATGCGCCTGACCACGAGCTCCTCGACCCTGCGCCGGCGGCCTCTGCGATTGAGTGCCGTGGCCCTGGCGGCCCTGGCGCTGGCGGCGATGGCACGTGCGCAAGTGCCCGCGGAGGTGCCGGCCACCACCGAAGGGCAGGAGTCCATCACGCCGCAAGGCCCGCCGCCGCGTGTGTGGATCGAGCCGCGTGTGTTCGCGCGCCAGTGGTATTCCGACAACTACCTGCTCACGCCGACCGACCGCCAGTCCGAGTGGACCACCGAACTGGGCGCATCGGTGATGGCCGTGTTCAACCTGCCGCGCCTGACCGGCAGCGTGGACTACTCGCTCAGTGCCCTGTACCAGGCGCGCGGCGTGGGCGATGAGGACCACCTGCAGGGCCTCACCGCCGACCTGCTGCTCGACGCCTGGAACAACACCGCCTTCGTCGAGTTCAACGGCAACATCGGGCGCAGCCGCATCTCGGCGTTCGACGTGCAGCCGGCCGGGGATTTCGAGCGCCCGAACCTGTCGGAGACCAAGCAGTTCCGCGTGTCGCCGTACCTGCGCGGCAGCTTCAACGACGCCGTCGACTACGAACTGCGCTACAGCCGCTTCACCTCCCGCACCGAGGCCGACACCCGCTCCGACATCGACGAGAGCACGGTCTCGGCCCGCTTGGGCAGCAGCGAAGGGCTGTCGCGCCTGGGCTGGGCGCTGGAGGCGTCGCGCAGCGACTTCGATTACAGCCTGGGCCGCGAGGTCCGGCTGCAACAGGTGATTGGTCAGTTGAACTACGCGCTGACGCCGACGCTGCTGGTCTTTGCCCAGGGCGGCCGCGAATCCAACGACCTGCTCACGACCGACATGGAGTCCTACTCCACCTGGGGCGGCGGCTTCGACTGGCGGCCTACCCAGAACGCACGCATCGCCCTGGGGGCCAACAAGCGCTTCTTCGGCCACGACCACAACCTGCAGCTGGAATACCAGATGCGCCGTTCGGTCGTGCGCTTCACGGACTCGCGCGACATCTCCACCAGCCAGTTCGGCCTGGGCGACGAGAACACCACGCTGTCGGGCCTGCTCGACGCCCTGTACGGCGGCTCCATCCCCGACCCCGTGCAGCGCGCCCAGCGCGTGCAGTCCGAGCTCGACCGCCTGGGCCTGCCTGGCGACCTCACCGATTTCCCGGGCTACCTCACCTCCTTCGTCACCGAGCAGCGCACCCAGGAACTGTCCTTCGTGATGCTGCTCAGCCGCGGCGCCCTCACGGCGGCCATCAACCGCACGCGCTCGAACCAGCTCAACACCGGCCTGGCCTCCAGCGACGACTTCGGCCTCGCCGGCGAGATCCTCGAGACGGGCTGGATGGTGGGCTACGCGCACCGCCTTTCGCCCCGCACGGCGGCCAGCATCATCTACCAGAGCCAGAAGAACGAGGGCGTGGGCACCGACCTGCGCAACCGCCTCGATTCGATCACCCTGGGGCTGACCTCGCGCCTGAGCGCCCGCACCACCGGCGTGCTGCTGCTGCGCCGTTCGGCCTTCGACGCAACCTTCCCCTACCGGGAAACGGCCATCCAGGCCATGGTTTCCCATCGGTTCTGACCCATGTACGAAGCCTTCTACGGGCTCAAGAGCAAGCCGTTCCAGCTCAACCCCGACCCGCGTTTCTATTTCTCGGGCAAGCCCCACCGGCGCGCGCGCTCGTACCTCGTGTACGGCGTGATGCGCGGCGAGGGCTTCATCGTCATCACCGGCGAGGTCGGTGCCGGCAAGACCACCATCGTGCGCGACCTGCTCGACAGCCTGGAAAACGGCTCGGTGGTGGCGGCGCAGCTGGTGAGCACCCAACTGGGCGCCGAGGACGCGCTCAAGCTCGTGTGCGGCGCCTTCGGCGTGTCGGTCAAGAGCAATGGCAAGGCCGACATGCTCATGGCCCTGGAGGCCTACTTCATCACCCAGGTTTCGCAAGGCAAGCGCTGCCTGCTCATCGTCGACGAGGCGCAGAACCTGCAGCCGCAGGCCGTGGAAGAGCTGCGCATGCTCTCCAACTTCCAGTTCGGCGACCAGGCCCTGCTGCAGACCTTCCTGATCGGCCAGCCGGAGTTCCGCGACATCCTGCAGAGCCCGCGCATGCTGCAACTGCGCCAGCGCGTCACCGCGCGTTGCCACCTGGGCCCGCTGGACGAGGAAGACACGCGGGGCTACGTGGAGCACCGCCTGAAATGCGCGGGCGCCACCGACAAGCCCAGCTTCGACGAGGCCATCTTTGCGCAGCTGCACCACGAGACCGGCGGCATCCCGCGCCGCATCAACCTGCTGATGGACCGGCTGCTGCTGCAGGGCTTCCTGGCCGAGACGCCGCACCTCAGCATCGAGGCCTTCAACGATGTCGTCAACGAGGCCCAGGCCGAAGCCGCCGCCTCGCCGACGCGCACCACGCTCGACACCGAGCGCTGGGGACCCTTGGCCGAGCGGCCTGCGCGCGGCCTGCCGCCCACGCTCACCGACCAGGTCGAGCCGCTGGACCTCGACATCGACCCGAGCACGGTCGAGGGCATGTCCGAGCAGCTCACGCAGGTGGCGGCGGAGCAGCTCAGCGCGCGGCTGCTGCGCATCGAGCGCAGCGTGCTGCGGCAGGAACGCATCAGCCTGGAAATCCTCAGTTCGCTGCGGCGCATCGTCGCGGGTGCCCGAAAAGGGCGCAACGGCAACGGTGCGTCGAGCGGCCCGTCCGGCGAGACGCCGGGTTGAGAGCAGGTCAGGGAGGGCCCTCATGTTGATGAAAACCGATCGAAAGAACGCGCTGACCATCGACGTGGAAGACTACTTCCAGGTCTCCGCGATGGCGCCTTACATCCGCCGCAGCGACTGGGACAGTTGCGAGTGCCGCGTCGAACGCAACGTGGACCGCATCCTCGCCATCCTGGCCGAGGAGGGCGCCCAGGCCACCTTCTTCACCCTGGGCTGGGTGGCCGAGCGCTACCCGGCCATGGTGCGCCGCATCGTCGAACAGGGGCATGAACTCGCCAGCCACGGCTACGGCCACCAGCGTGTGAGCGATCTCGACCCGACCGACTTCCGCGACGACGTGGTGCGCGCCAAGCGCTTGCTCGAAGACACCGGTGGCGTGGAGGTGCTGGGCTACCGCGCGCCCAGTTTCTCCATTGGCGACGGCAACCTCTGGGCGCTGGACGTGCTGGCCGACACAGGCCACCGCTACAGCTCCAGCATCTACCCTGTGCGCCACGACCACTACGGCTCACCCGACGCGCCGCGCTTCATGCACACGGTGCGCGAAGGCCTCATCGAGGTGCCGCCCACCACGCTGCGGGTGTTCAGCCGCAACCTGCCGTCCAGCGGTGGCGGCTACTTCCGCCTGCTGCCCTACAGCCTGTCGCGCTGGATGATCGAATCGGTGAACCGTCGCGACGGCGAATCCGCCATCTTCTACTTCCACCCCTGGGAGATCGACGCCGAGCAGCCCCGCGTGCCCGGCATCGACCTCAAGACACGCTTTCGCCACTACGTGAACATCGAGCGCAACGAGGCCAAGCTGCGCCGGCTCCTGAAGGACCTGCCCTGGGGCCGCATGGACCAGATCTTCCTGGGTCGCCGGCAGGCAGAGGTGGCGCTTGCCTGAGGCGACGGCGCTGACGATCCACCGCCTCGACGGCAGCCGCGCCGACGAGGTGGCGCGCTGGGACGCCTTCGTCACGGCTTGTGCCGAGGCCACCTTCTTCCACCGCGCGGGTTGGGAACGCATCACCCGCGAGGTGCTGCGCCACGACACGCACTTTCTCTACGCCGAGTCGAATGGCCGGACCCGCGGCGTGCTGCCGCTGGCTCGCGTGCACAGCCGCCTGTTCGGCCACTCGCTGTGCAGCCTGCCGTTCGCCGCCTATGGGGGCGTGGCCGCGATTGACGACGAAGCCCGCGCCGCGCTGGAGGCTGAGGCCCAGGCCATCGCCCAGCGCCTGGGCGTGGAGCACCTGGAGTTGCGCCACATCGAGCGGCGCCACCCCGACTGGCCCGCCCAGGACCAGCTCTACGTCACCTTCCGCAAGCCCATCGAGCCCACGGAAGAGGCCAACATGCAGGCCATTCCGCGCAAGCAGCGCGCCATGGTGCGCAAGGGCATCAAGCTCGGGCTGGTCTCGCACATCGACCCCGGTGTGGACCGCTTCTTCGCGCTCTACGCCAGCAACGTGCACCGCCACGGCACGCCCGCGCTCTCGCGCCGCTACTTCCAGGCCCTGCGCGACACCTTCGGCGACGACTGCGAGGTGCTCACCGTCACCTCTGCCGAGGGGCAGCCGCTGACCAGCGTGATGAGCTTCTACTTCCGCGACGAGGTGCTGCCCACCTTCGCCGGCGACGACCCGGCCGCGCGCGACCTGGCCGCCAACGACTTCAAGTACTGGGAGCTCATGCGCCGCGCCTGCGCGCGTGGCCTCAAGGTCTTCGACTACGGCCGCAGCAAGGTCGGCACCGGCCCGTACGCCTTCAAGCGCAACTGGGGCTTCGAGCCCACGCCGCTGCACTACGAGTACCGCCTGTACAAGCGTGAGGGCATCCCGCAGAACAACCCGGCGAACCCGAAGTACCGGCTGATGATCGAGGCGTGGCGCCGGCTGCCGCTGCCGGTGGCCAATTGGCTCGGCCCGCACATCGTCAGAAGTCTGGGATGAGGGCTGGGCGATGACACCGCTGCTGTACCTCGTCCACCGCATGCCGTACCCGCCCGACAAGGGCGACAAGGTGCGCTCGTACCACCTGCTGCGCCACCTGCAGCGCAAGCACCGCGTCTTCCTGGCCACCTTCATCGACGACCCCGCCGACGAGGCGCACCTGGACGCCCTGCGCGCCCTGTGCCCCGACCTTTACGTCGCGCGCCTGAACCCGCGCTGGCGCAAGCTGGCCAGCGCGCGCGCGCTGCTCACGGGCGAGGCCCAGTCGCTCGCCTACTACCACCACGCCGGCCTGCGCCGCTGGGTGCGGCAGGTGGCGGCCGAGCACCGGCCCGTCGCCAGCGTGGTGTTCTCCTCCACCATGGCGCCGTACGCGCACGAACTGCTGCCCCAGGTGCCCATGCTGGTCGACCTGGTGGACGTGGATTCGGCCAAGTGGACGCAGTACGCGCCCGCGCACCGCTGGCCCATGTCCTGGGTGTTTCGCCGCGAAGGCCGGCGCCTGCTCGCGCACGAACGCGCCATGGCCCTGGCCGCGCGCCGCAGCTTTCTCGTCACGCAGCAGGAGGTGGATCTCTTCGACTCGCTCGCGCCCGACTGCCGCGGCCGCGTGGAAGCCGCGGGCAACGGCGTGGACGCCGAGCGCTTCCGTCCGAACCCGGCGCTGCCGTCGCCTTTCGCCGCGGACGAGCGCGCCATCGTCTTCACCGGCGCCATGGACTACTGGCCCAATGTGGACGCGGTGCAGTGGTTCGCCACCGAGGTGCTGCCGCGCATCCGCGAGCGCGAGCCACGCGCCAGTTTCTGGATCGTGGGCCGCAACCCCACGCCGGCCGTGCAGGCGCTGGCCAGCGACGCGGTGCGCATCACCGGCACCGTGCCCCAGGTGGAGCCCTACCTCCAGCACGCCGCCGCCGTGGTCGCACCGCTGCGCGTGGCGCGGGGCATCCAGAACAAGATCCTGGAGGCCATGGCCATGGGGCAGCCCGTGATCACGGTCTCCTCCTGCGCCGAGCCCATCGGCGCCACGGCCGAGCAGGGCCTGTGGCGCTGCGACGAGGCCGATTGCTTCGTGCAGGGCGTGCTCGCCTGGCTGGCCGATCCCGCGCGGCGCGAGCGCCTGGGGGCGGCGGCGCGCGAGCACGTCGTCCAGCACTTCAGCTGGCAGGCCAACCTCGACCGCTTGACGGCCTGGCTGCCCAACACCGGGGAGAAACACTGATATGTGCGGCATCGCCGGCCTGTTCGACCCCGTGGGTCTGCGCCCCTTCGACCCCGCGCTGATGCGCCGCATCAACGACGTGCAGTCGCACCGCGGGCCCGACGGCGACGGCCTGCACCTGGAACCCGGCCTGGCCTTCGGCCACCGCCGCCTGGCGGTGATCGACCTGTCCACCGGCGACCAGCCCCTGTTCAGCGAAGACGGCAGCGTCGCCATCGTCTTCAACGGCGAGATCTACAACTACCAGCAGCTCGTGCCCGAGCTGCGCTCGCTGGGTCTGAAGTTCCGCACCCGCAGCGACACCGAGGTCATCGTCAACGCCTGGCGCGCCTGGGGCCCGGCCTGCGTGCAGCGCCTGCGCGGCATGTTCGCCTTTGCCCTGTGGGACCGGCACCAGCAGACGCTCTTCCTTGCGCGCGACCGCCTGGGCGTCAAGCCGCTGCACTACGCCTGGCTGCCCGACGGCAGCTTCGTCTTCGGCTCCGAACTGAAGGTCGTCACCTCGCACCCCGCCTTCCAGCGCCGCATCGACCCGCTGGCGGTGGAGGAGTACTTCTCGCTCGGCTACGTGGCCGATCCGCGCTGCATCTACCAGGGCGTGCACAAGCTGCCTTCGGCCCACACCCTCACGCTGCGCCGCGGCGGCCCGGCGCGCCCCGAGCCCCAGCCGTACTGGGACGTGCGCTTCACCACCGACAACCCCATCAGCGAGGCCGACGCCCAGGCCGAGCTGCGCGAACGCCTGAAGGAATCGGTGCGCCTGCGCATGATCGCCGACGTGCCGCTGGGCGCCTTCCTCTCGGGCGGTGTGGATTCGAGTGCCGTGGTGGCCAGCATGGCCGGGCTGTCCGAGTCGCCGGTGCACACCTGCGCCATCGGCTTCGACGACCCGCGCTTCAACGAGTCGGACTTCGCGAAGATGGTGGCCGAGCGCTACCGCACCGACCACACGCTCGACGTGGTGGGCAGCGAAGACTTCGACCTCATCGACACCCTGGCCTGGCTGTACGACGAACCCTTCGCCGACAGCTCGGCCATTCCCACCTACCGCGTGTGCCAGATGGCCCGCAAGCACGTGACCGTGGCCCTGTCGGGCGACGGTGGCGACGAGAGCTTCGGTGGCTACCGCCGCTACCGCCTGCACCTGGGCGAAGAGGCCCTGCGCCGGCGCCTGCCGCTGGGCCTGCGCCGCCCGGTCTTCGGCCCGCTCGGCCAGATCTACCCCAAGGCCGACTGGGCGCCGCGCCCGCTGCGCGCCAAGACCACCTTCCAGGCCCTGGCCATGGACAGTGTGGAGGCCTACCACCACAGCATGTCGCACCTGCGCGCCGATCAGCGCAGCGCGCTCTTCAACGCGGGCTTCAAGCGCCAGCTCGACGGCTACAGCGCGCTCGACGTCTTCACGCACCACGCCGAGCACGCGCAGACCGACGACCCGCTGGCGCTCATCCAGTACCTGGACTACAAGACCTGGCTGGTCGGCGACATCAACACCAAGGTGGACCGCGCGAGCATGGCGCATTCGCTGGAGGTGCGCGAGCCGCTGATGGACCACGAACTCATCGAGTGGCTGGCCACCTTGCCCAGCCACCTCAAGATCGATGGCAGCGAAGGCAAGGCCCTGCTCAAGCGCGCCATGGAGCCCATGCTGCCGCACGACGTGCTGTACCGCCCGAAGATGGGCTTTTCGGTGCCGCTGGCCGACTGGCTGCGCGGCCCGCTGGCCGGCCGCGTGAAGGAAGCCGTGCTGGGCGAGCGCCTGCGCGACGCCGGCTACTTCGAGGCCGGCCGCCTGCAGCGCCTGGTGGACGAGCACCAGCGCGGCACCAGCGACCACGCCACGCCGCTGTGGATGCTGATGATGTTCGAGGCCTTCCTGCGCCGGCATGAGGTAAGTGTGTGAAGCGTTTGCGCGTCCTTCACGTGGTCTACCGCTTCGACATCGGTGGACTGGAGAACGTCATCGTGCAGCTCATCAACCGCCTGCCGGCCGACCGCTTCGAGCACGTGGTGCTCTCGCTGACCACGGTGAGCGACTTCCGCCAGCGCGTGGAGCGCGAGGGCGTGCGCTTCATCGCGCTCGACAAACCGCCCGGCCACGCGCTCAGGCAGTACCCGGCGATCTGGCGCCTGCTGCGCGAGATCCGCCCCGACGTGCTGCACACCTGCAATCTGGCGCCGCTGGAGGTGGTGCCCGTGGCCTGGGCCGCGGGCGTGCCCTGGCGCATCCACGTCGAACACGGCTGGGACGCGCACGACCCGCAAGGCCGCAACCCCAAGTACCGCTGGCTGCGCCGCGCCTACGCGCCCTTCGTGAGCCGCTTCGTCTCGGTGTCGGCCGACCTGGACCGCTACCTGGGCGAGGCGGTGGGTGTGCCGGCGTCGAAACGCCGGCTCGTCGGCAACGGCGTGGATACGCGGCGCTTTTCGCCCGGTCCCGCCCCCGCCATCGACGGCTGCCCCTTCGAGCCCGGCCGCCACTGGCTGGTGGGCACCGTGGGCCGCCTCATGACCGTGAAGAACCAGCCGCTGCTGGCTCGCGCCTTCGTGCGCTGGCTGCGCGAGCGGCCCGAGCTGGCCGCCCATGCGCGCCTGGTGATCGTGGGCGAGGGCCCCCTGCGCGCCGAGGTCGAGCGCGAGCTCGACGGGGCCGGCCTGCGCGAACTGGCCTGGTTGCCCGGTGCGCGCAGCGACGTGGCCGACATCCTGCGCGCGTTGGATGTCTTCGTTTTGCCGTCGCAGGCCGAAGGCACCTCCTGCACCCTGCAGGAGGCCATGGCCAGCGGCAAGCCCGTGCTCGCCACCGCCGTGGGCGGCACGCCCGACGTGTTCGACGACGGCGTGAGCGGCCTGCTGGTGCCGTCGGACGACGAGGGCGCCATGGCCAGCGCGCTGAGCCGCCTGCACGACGACAGCGCCTTCGCCCAGCGGCTGGCCCGCGCCGCTCGCGAGCGCGCCGAGCAACACTATTCCATCGACCGCATGGTCGACGCCTACGCCGCGCTGTTCGCGCGCGATGCGGCGCCGCGCCTGCAGATCGCCTGATCGCCCGACGCCCCATGCGCATCCTCTACCACCACCGCACCGCCAGCAAGGACGGCCAGGCCGTGCACATCGAGGAAATGATCGAGGCCCTGCGCGGCCTGGGCCACGAGGTGCGCATCGTCGCCCCCGCGGTCGGCGGCGACGAAGGCCGCATGGGCGACGATGTGGGCTGGGTGCACCGCCTCAAGGCCGTGCTGCCGCGCGCGCTCTACGAGCTCATGGAACTGGGCTACAGCGTGGTGGCCTACCGCAAGCTCGTGGCCGCCGCGCGCGAGTTCCGGCCCGACGTCATCTACGAACGCTACAACCTGTTCCTGCTGGCCGGCCTCATGGCCAAGCGCAAACTGGGCCTGCCGCTGCTGCTGGAGGTGAACGCCCCGCTGGTATACGAGCGCGAACAGCACAGCGGCGGCCTGTCGCTCAAGCGCCTGGCGCGCTGGGCCGAGGGCACCGCCTGGCGCGGGGCCGACGCCGTGCTGCCGGTGACGGCCGTGCTCGCGGGCCACGTGAAGGCCTATGGCGTACCGGCCGAGCGCATCCACGTGGTGCCCAACGGCATCAACCGCGCCCACTTCGACGAAGCGCCCGCGCGCGACGAGGCCAAGCGCCGCCTGAACCTGCAAGGCCGCCTGGTGCTGGGTTTCACCGGTTTCGTGCGCGAATGGCACGGCGTGGACCGCATCATCGACTGGATGGCCACGCCCGACGCGCCGCCCGAGTCCCACCTGCTGATGGTGGGCGACGGCCCGGTGCGCGGCGCGCTGGAGGCGCAGGCCGCGCGCCTCGGGCTCTCCAGCCGCGTCACCTTCACCGGCGTGGTGCACCGCGACGCCGTGCCCGCGCACGTGGCGGCCTTCGACATCGCGCTGCAGCCCGCCGTCACGTCCTACGCCTCGCCCCTCAAACTGATGGAGTACCTGGCCCTGGGCAAGGCCGTGGTGGCGCCGGCCACGCCCAACCTCATGGAAGTGCTGACGCACGAACTCAACGCGCTGCTGTTCGAAGAGCGGGGCGCAGGCGCGCTGGAGGCCGCGCTCACCCGCGTGTGCCGCGACGCCGCGCTGCGCGAGCGCCTGGGCGAGGGCTCGGCCCACACCATCGAGCGCCTGCAGCTCACCTGGGTGGGCAACGCGCGGCGCGCGGTGGCGCTGGCGCAGGCGGCCCGAACGGCGCAGGGCAGGGCGGTCGCATGAAGCCGATCAAGGTCTTGCTCTTCTCCTCGCTGTTTCCCAGCAGCGTGCGTCCCATTCACGGCATCTTCGTCGAGACGCGCTTGCGCGAGCTGGTGAAGAGCGGCCAGGTCGAGGCCAAGGTGGTCGCGCCCGTGCCCTGGTTCCCGTCCACCGCCAAACGCTTCGGCGAATACGCGCAGTTCGCCGCCACCCCCCGGCATGAGCAGCGCAACGGGCTGGAGGTGTTCCACCCGCGCTACCTGCTGCTGCCCAAGGTGGGCATGAACCTGGCGCCCTGGGCCATGGCGCTCGCGGCGCTGCCGCTGCTCAAGCGCATCCAGCGCGAGGGCTTTGACTTCGACCTCATCGACGCCCACTACTACTACCCCGACGGCGTGGCCGCCGGCCTGCTGGCCAAGTGGCTGGGCAAGCCCTTCGTGGTGACGGCCCGCGGCACCGACCTCAACCTCATCCCCCAATACGCCTACCCGCGCCGCCTGATCCTGGACACCGCCGCGCGCGCCAGCGGCTCCATCGGCGTCTGCCAGGCGCTCATGGATTCGCTGCGCGATCTGGGCGGCGAGCCGTCCAAGCTGCACGTGCTGCGCAATGGCGTCGACCTGGAGCGCTTCGTGCCCGAGCCGCGCGAACTCGCGCGCGAGCGCCTGGGCCTGCCGGTGGACGGGCGCTACCTGCTCTCCGTGGGCCTGCTGATCGAACGCAAGGGCCACCACATCGCCATCGAGGCGCTCACGCAACTGCCCGGCGTCACGCTGCTGATTGCCGGCTCGGGCCCTGACCGGGCGAAGCTGGAGGCCCTGGCCGCGCGACTGGGCGTGGCCGAGCGCGTGCGCTTCGCCGGCGTGGTGCCGCAGGCCGAGCTGAAGTGGTGGTACGCCGCCGCCGACGTGCTGACCCTGTGCAGCAGCCGCGAGGGCTGGGCCAACGTCTTGCTTGAAGCCATGGCCTGCGGTACACCCGTGATCGCCACGAACATCTGGGGCACGCCCGAGGTGGTGAGCACGCCGGACGCCGGCCGCCTGATGCGCGCGCGCGACGCCGCCTCCCTGGTCGAGGCGTGGCAGGCGCTCATGGCGGCACTGCCGGCGCGTGAGGCGGTGCGCCGGCACGCGGAGCGGTTCTCCTGGGAGGAGACGACCCAGGGGCAGCTCGATCTGTTCCGCTCGGTGATCAGGCACGAACCTCCCGTGGCGCGAGGACAAGGACATGAAATCGCGTAGTTCCTGGGTGCTCGCGAGCGCCGTGCTGATCGCGGTGCTGGCGCTGCTGTGGTGGCAGTCGCCGCGCGGCGGGGCCTTCTGGTGGAGCGACGCCCCGCGCCACGCGCTCAACGCCGCCTTCGTGACCGACCTGCTGCGCGATCTCCCCTGGCAGGACCCGACGGGCTACGCCTATCGTTACTACGCGCAATACCCCGCGCTCACCATCCTGTTCTACCCGCCGCTGCTGTACCTGCTGACCGCGCCGTTCTACGCGCTGTTCGGCGTCTCGCACGAGGTGGCGCTGGGGGTGGTCTTCCTTCATTACTTCGCCTTCGGCCTGGGTTGCTGGCGCCTGGCACGCTGCTGGCTCGATCCGCTGCCGGCGCTCGCCTTCGCGCTGCTCATGGTGCTGCTGCCGGAGATCGCGCTGTGGGGCCGACAGGTGATGACCGAGGTGCCGGCCTACGCCTTCCTGGTGTGGAGCGCGGTGGCTTTCGTCGAGCACCGGCGCAGCGGGCGCATCGGCCTGCTGTACCTGGCCGCGGCCCTGCTGGTGCTGGCCATGACCACCAAGATCACGGTGGGTTTCGTGGGCCTGGTGTACCTGTTCGTGCTGGCGCGGGAACAGGGCCCGGGTCTGCTGCGCAGCCGCCACCACTGGTCCATCGCCGCGCTCACGCTCATTGGCCTTGCCCCGGTCATCGTCATGACCCTGAAATTCGGGCAGGCGAACGTGCAGTCCCTCTCCGGTGTGGCCGACGCCGTGGCCCCGCGCTGGAGCGTCGAGGGCTGGCTGTGGTACCTGAAGCAGTTGCCTGCGCAGATCGGCTGGCCCCTGCTGGTGGCGGCGGGATGGGGCGCCTGGCACGCCTGGCGCCAGCGCGCCGCGCTGGCCTGGTGGGGCCTGTGGCTGAGCTGGTTCGTGGTGGCTTACGTGTTTTTTTCGCTGATCGACCTGAAGGAGGCGCGCCACAGCGTCTTCCTCCTCATGCCCGTGGCCTTCGTCGCCGTCTGGGCTGTGCAGGACGCGCTGCCGCATCTGGCGGGCCACGGGGCCCTGGCGGCGCTGGTGCTGTCCACTGGCGCCATCACCCTGTGGTGGCGCCCGGTCCCCTACGTGGACGGCTACGCGCGTGTGGTGGACCAGATCGCTCGCCTGGCGCCGCGCCACAGCGTGGTGCTGTTCTCGGGCTACCGCGATGGCTCCTTCATCTTCAACCTGCGCGCGCGCGAGGACCGACGCGACCTGAGCGTGATGCGTGCCGACAAGATCCTGCTGCGCGTGGCCGTGCGGCGCGAACTCGGCGTCGAGGAAAAATCCCTGGACGAGGCGGAACTCGGCCAACTGATCAACGATCAAGGCGTGCACTATGTCGTGATGCAACCCGGCTTCTGGTCCGACCTGGAGGCCATGCGCCGGTTCGAGCACCTCATGGCCGGTCCGCAGTTCGAAGAGGTGGCGCGCATCCCTACGCCCGCCAATCACCGCGCCCACGAGACCGAACTCGTGATCCTGCGCAACAAGGGCCCCGTGAACCCGAACCCCCGGCCGCTGGAAATCGAACTCAAGATGATCGACCGCACGATCACCGTCAACTGAAGCACCACCGCATGGAAGCCCTCATCTTCATGTTCGACGTGGCCTGCATGACCTACCTGTGCTGGCGCGTCTACAAGCTCGACCCCAAACACCCCAGGCCCGATGACCTGGGCTATTTCCAGTACCGCGTGCACGACGCCCAGGCCCCGGCCGAACCGCCGCAGGGCAAAGGCAATGGACCGCGCAAGGGGCGTTCCGGTGCGTGACCTGTTCTTCGCCCTGGCCATGCTGGCCCTGGTGCCGCTGGCCTTCCTGCGCCCCTTCAACGCCTACATGCTCTGGGGCTGGACGTCCGCGATGATCCCCACGGGCTTTCTGTTCGGCTTCATGGCCAGCGCGCGCGTGAACTTCATCTTTGCCGGTATCACGCTGTTGCTGGTGGTGCTGCGGCGCGTGGACTGGAGCCAGTACCGCTTCAACTGGGCGGTCGCGCTCTACCTGGTCTTCCTGCTGCACGCCACCATCGCCTGGCTCACGGGCTACGGTGGCAACGGCAACAACGCCAAGTACTACGACATCCTCATGAAGGGGCTGATCTTCAGCATGCTGATGCCGATGTTCGTGCAGTCGCGCATGCACATGCACATGATGCTGCTGGTGGTGGTCTTCGGCCTGGGCCTGCACGGCATGATCGAAGGGCTCAAGACCGTGGTCTCGGGCGGCTCGCACAACATGTATGGCCCGGCCGGCAGCATGCTGTACGACCGCAACCACCTGTCCACGGCGCTGGCCATGGTGCTGCCCATCGCCTACTACCTCTACCTGCACTCCGTGCACCGCTTCGCGCGCTGGGGTTTCCTGGCGCTGTTCGTGATCATCGTGCTGGCCATCATGGGCGGCGGTTCGCGTGGTGGCTTCGTGGCGCTGGCGGTGGTGGCCTTCTGGCTCATCCTCACCTCGCGCCACCGCTGGCGCACGCTGTTCATCGTGGCCGCCCTGGGCCTGCTGCTGTGGCAGTTCGTGCCCGATTCGGTGGTGAGCCGCCTGGAGACCATCGGAGAGGCGAACGAGGACGACTCCTTCATGGGCCGCGTGCACGCCTGGAAGATCAGCTCGGCACTGGCGCTGGAGCACCCCTTCTTCGGCGGAGGCTTTCACGCCGTGCAGGTGCAGTACGTGTGGGAGCAGTTCAAGACCGCCCCCAGCCTGCTGGACTTCCTCAACATGCCGCCGCCCGAGTTCGTGCTGGCCAAGGCCGCCCACAGCGTGTACTTCGAAGTCATGGGCGACCTGGGCTTCCTCGGCCTGTTCCTCTACCTCCTGATCTTCTCCATGCCGCTGCTGGCCCGCTTCTCGGTCAAGCGCATGGCGACCCGCCTGGGCCCCGACTTCGTCTGGGCGCGTGACCTGGGTGACATGCTGATGCTCGCTGTCATGGCGTACCTCGTGGGCGGCGCTGCCGTGAGCGTGGCCTACCTCGAGGTGGCCTACCTCATGGTCATGCTGATGGCCGTGCTGCAGGTGCACCTGCGCCAGCGCCTGAGCGAACATGAGCGGGCGCAGGCCCGCGCCAGTCGCGCCACGTACGTGGGGGGCGCCGCGTGAGCCTTGCCCTGCGGGAGCCGACGGTCTCGGTGATCATGCCGGCGTGGAACGCCATGCGCTACATCCACGCCGCCATCGACAGCGTGCTCTCGCAGTCGTACGAGGACCTGGAACTCGTCGTCATCAACGACGGCTCCAGCGACGGTGACTACGCCGCGCTGGAGCGCATCGACCCGCGCGTGCGCGTGATCGAGGGCGCGCGCGGTGGCGTCTCGCGCGCGCGCAACCTCGGCATGGCGCAGGCGCGCGGGCGTTACTTCGCCTTCATCGACGCCGACGATCTGTGGGTGCCGGGCAAGTTGCAGATGCAGGTGGAGTACCTGGAGGCCCACCCGGACCTCGGCATCGTGTTCGGTGAGATCCATCGCTGGCGACCCGGCCCCGATGGCACCTGGCCCGACCCGTCCGCGCACTTTCCCGATGCGCAGACCCTGGCGCGGCCCAACCCGGACTGGCACGGCTGGATGTACACGCAGATCCTGATGGGCTGCACCCTGGGCATGATCACGCCGCTGATGCGCCGCGAGGTGTACCAGGCGGCCGGCGGCTTCGACGAAAGCATGGAGCGCGGCGAGGACTACGATTTCTGGCTGCGTTGCTCGCGCCACGCGCGCATCCAGGGCTTCTCGGCCGTGATGGCGATCTACCGCATCCACCCCGCCAGCGCGATGCACAAGATGATCGAACGCAACCACCTGGCCGAGCTGCTGGAGCGCGCCCGCGAACGCTGGGGCCTGAGCGACCCCGACGGGCACCGGCTGCCCCGGCTGCACTACCGCTACCGCTTAGGCCGCGCGCATTTCGACCATGGCTACACCCACTACTGGTCGGGCGACCCCGCCGTCGCGGCGCGCGAGTTCGCCCAAGCCTTCCGTCGCGGCTGCCTGATGCACCGGGCGGCTGCGTTCTGGATGCTGAGCCAGCTCAAGCGCCTGCGCCGCGTCACCGCGGCGCCCAGCCCCATCGAGCGCAGCTGAGCGCCTGGGGAGCGGCGAGCGGCGCTCAGACGCGGCTCTGGCGCCAGCGCACATACAGCGTGCGCAGCTCCTCGTACACCGGCAGGCCGAACAGCCGCAGCAGCAGCGCCCAGCCGATCGCCGCCGGCAGGCCCAGCGCCAACAGCATGGCCCAGGCCGGCAGGGGCGGCAGCGCCCATTTCAGCGCGAGCATGCTGATCAGCAGCGTGAGCGTCAGACCCACGACCGGCGCGGCCATGGCCAGCCAGCGCCGGGGCGCGATGCCCAGGTAGCGGTACTGGATCCACAGGCCCAAGGGCAGGGTGAGCACCTGCGCCGCCACCATCGCCTCCGCAAAGCTCTGCAGGGTTCCGTCGAAGAGCAGGACGATGAACACGGCCTTGAGACCCAGCAACAGCAGCATGGGCAGGCCGGCCACGTAGGGTTTGCCGATGCCCATGAGCGCCGCCGGCACGAAGGAGAACAGCACCCCCAGGCCGGCCGAGATGCACAGCCACGGCACGGCCACGGCACTGGGCAGCCACTTGGCGCCATAGAGCAGGTAGATCACCTCGTTGGCCAGCAGCGCCGTCATGGCCATGGCCGGCAGCAGCAGCGTGGCCAGGTAGGAGGTGACGCGGCAGACCTCGGCCGCCACGTCGCCCTGGCCGTGGTGCAGGCGCGCCATGTAGGGCAGGGCGAAGTAGTTCACCGCCGGCATCACGCCGCTGCTGGCGATGTTGATGGTGGAGTTGGCCTTGCTGAAGAAACCCACGTTGGCGGGCGTGCTGAGTCGGCCCAGCGCGATGTCGGGGATGGCGTTGTCGATCGCCGTCAGGGCCGAGGTGATCATGGCGCCGACGCCGAAGTTGGCCACGCGGCCCCAGTTGTGGAACCCCGGGATCCAGGGCGTCTTCGTGGTCGACAGCAGGCGCACGGCGGTGATGTGGGTGGCGATGTTGATCAGGCTGGCCCAGGCCATGGTCATGTGGCCAAAGCCCTTGAGCGCGAGCACGATGGACACGGTGAAATAGACGCTGAGCGCGATCATCCCGGCCTTGGCGGTGCGCACCACCTCCATGTTGCGCACCAGGATGGCGCCGGGCAGGGCCCCGAAGGGGATGAGCACGAAGCCCATGGCCAGCACCTTCACCACGTTTTCCACGCGCGGCTCGCCAAAGAACCCCGACCACAGCGGCGCGCTCAGGAACATGACCAGCGCCATGGTCCATGAGGTGCACATCACCACGCCCAGGGCGGAGCGCAGGGTGTCCTCGCTCAGTTCCTTCTGCCGCTTGATGAAGGCGGTGACGCCGAAGTCCCGGAACAGGTGGGCCACGGCCACCAGCACGGCGCTCATGGAATAGACGCCGATGTCGTCCGGGTCCAGCAGACGGGCCAGCACCATGCTCAGCACCAGGTGCCCGGCGACTTCCGCGTTGCTGAAGATCAGCTGGAAACCGAATTTCTTGCGGGTGGAGTTCACGCGCTGCCTTGGAAGGATGCGAAACCCGGCATTCTGCGGGAACCCGGGGCGGTACCCCTTGGCAGCCACCGGGGTGGCGAGCAGAATGCCGCAAAACACGCGTCCACAGAGGCGCGGATGCGACGGAGCCAGGGCTTGGAGGGGAATGTGGCCATCGGGCCGCAGGAGGATTCGGCATGCTGCGCTGTTTCGATGACAGTGTCGACGCGTCACTCGTCGACCGCGGATCGTTCGTCTGCGGGCACAAGCTGATGGGGCATCCGGCCCTGTCGCTGGAGAGCCTGTGCCGCGTGCTGCCGCGGCTGCCGCCAGGGCAGGTGATGTACGCCACGCGGCGCCTGGCCACCGAAGACAACTTCGAGAAGACCTTCAAGCAGCGGCCGCTGGACCGCTCGGTCGCGGAAACCATCGAGACCATCCGCGAGTCCGACAGCTACATCATGGTCAACTCGCCGCAGGTGGACGAGAGCTTCGCGGAGATCTACCAGGACCTCATCCACGACGTGCAGTCCCTCATGTGGGAACGCGGTGTGGGCGACAAGGCCATCTCGCCCAAGCTCTACCTCTTCATCGCATCGCCGAACAGCGTCACGCCGTTCCACATCGACCGCTATTCCACCTTCCTGATGCAGTTTCGCGGCAGCAAGTGGGTCACCGTGTCCGACCCCTGGGATGAGCGTGTGGTGACCTCGCCCGACCGCGAGAACTACGTCTCCTACGTGAGCACGCAGCTGCCCTGGACGCCCGACAAGGACGCCATCAGCACGCGCTACTGGTTCGAGCCCGGGCAGGCGCTGCACATCCCGTTCGTGTCCGGCCACCACGTGCACAACGGGCCCGACGACGTGTCGATCTCCATGTCCATCATCTTCAACACACCGCAGACCGTGGACTGGCGCGACGCGCTCAACTTCAACCAGCGGGCGCGCAAGGTGCTGCGGCGCGTGGGCATGGGCCCGGGCCCGGTGGGCGTGAACCCCGGCCGCGACGCGCTGAAAGCCAAAGCCTGGCGCACCTGGGCTGGCTGGCGTGGATACTGAGCGCATGTCTGCCGCCAGCCCACCCGCCGCCGCCACCACGCTCTCCCCATCCCTGTCGATCTGGCTCGACCTGTGCCGCGTGCTGGCCGCGCTCGCGGTCTACGTGGGCCATTCGGTGGTGCTGGGCCTGGCGCCCGAGGCGCTGTCGCTCACCTGGCACCGCTCGGCCGATGACGCGGTGATCGCCTTTTTCGTCATCTCGGGCTTCGTCATCGCCTACAGCACGCTTTCGCGCCATGGCAGCGCCGGGCACTACGCGCTGGCGCGCCTCTCGCGCATTTACTCCGTGGCGATTCCCGCCGTGTTGCTGGCGCTGCTGCTGGACTCCATCGGCCTGCGCATCGGGCCCGAGGCCTACGCGGGCTATGCCTGGCAGTACCCCCACGCGGCGCTGGTGCCGCCGTACCACTGGCTGTTCCTGGGTGAGGGCTGGTTCGGTTCCTGGCAGCCCTTCAGCATGGAGCCGTACTGGTCGCTGGCCTACGAGGTCTGGTACTACGCGCTGTTCGGCGTGTTCGTGTACGCGCGGGGCTGGTGGCGCTGGCCCTTGCTCTTGGTGGTGCTGGTCTTCATGGGGCCGGCCGTGCTGATGCTGCTGCCGGCGTGGTGCCTGGGGGTGTTCCTCTGCCGCCACCTGGGCGCGCTGCGGCCGGGCCGCTGGCCGGCGCGCACGCTGATGCTGCTGTGCGCGCTGGCCTACGCGGCCTTCTTCCTGTCGGGCGCGCGCGCGGCCACCGACGAGGCCTCGCGTGCCTTGTACGCGGCAATCGCGGCCCGGGCGCCGTTTCCCTTCGAGCCCGGCTCCACCGTGCATGTGCTCTCCGACTACGTGACGGCCCTGCTGTTCGCCGGCTTCGTCATCGGCTGCGCAGGGGCCGACTGGGGTTTCTCCGCGCGCGCGGGGCGGATCGTCCGCTGGCTGGCTGACCGCACCTTCAGCTTCTACCTCATCCACTTCAGCCTGCTGGTGCTGGCGCGCGCGGCGGGTGTGACCGCGTCGGGCTGGGCCGGCTACGCCGCGCTGCTGGCCGGTGTGCTGCTGGCCACCTGGGCGCTGGGGCAGATCGGCGAGCAGCGCCGCGAGGCGTACCGCGCGGCGTTCCGCTGGCTGGGGCAGCTCGCCCGCCGGGGCCTGGGGACGGTGGTGCCGCGCTTGCGGTCCTGAGCACGCGGTCCGACAGCGGGGCGCGACAATACGCCCCATGTCAGAGGCGCATTCCGACCAATTGCTCAGCGAAGTGGCCGCGCTGCCAGGGCTGCCGGGCGTGTACCGCTATTTCGATGCCCAGGGCCAGCTGCTCTACGTGGGCAAGGCGCGCAACCTGAAGAAGCGCGTCTCCAGCTACTTCCAGAAGAACCACGACGGCACGCGCATCGGCCACATGGTCAGCCGCATCGCGCGGCTGGAAACCACCGTGGTGCGCAGCGAGGCCGAGGCCCTGCTGCTCGAGAACAACCTCATCAAGACGCTCAACCCGCGGTTCAACATCCTGTTCCGCGACGACAAGAGCTACCCCTACCTCAAGATCACCGGCACGCGCGAGGCCCAGCGCCCGCTGGCCGGGCGCGTACCCAGCGCGTCCACGCTGTTCCCGCGCATGGCCTACTACCGCGGCGCGGTGGACAAGCGCCACAGCTACTACGGCCCGTACCCCAGCGCCTGGGCGGTGAAGGAATCCATCCAGTTGCTGCAGAAGGTGTTCAAGCTGCGCACCTGCGAGGACACGGTCTTCGCCAACCGCACGCGCCCCTGCCTGCTGTACCAGATCAAGCGCTGCAGCGGGCCCTGTGTCGACCTGATTCACCAGGCCGACTACCTGAACGACGTGGCCAACGCCGAGCGCTTCCTGCGTGGCGAGACCCAGCAGGTGCTGCAGATGCTGGAGCAGCGCATGCTGGCGCACAGCGAGAAACTGGAGTTCGAGCAGGCGGCCGAGATCCGCAACCAGATGAGCGCGCTGTCGCGCGTGCTGCACCAGCAGAGCATGGAGGTCGGCAACGACCAGGACGTGGACGTGCTGGCCGTGAAGGTGCAGGGCGGGCGCGCCTGCGTGAACCTGGCCATGGTGCGCGGCGGCCGCCACCTGGGCGACCGGCCGTACTTTCCCGCGCACGTGGAAGACGCCAGCGCGATCGAGGAGCAACTGGCCAACACCGCCGACGCCCCCGAGGGCGCGCCGTCGGATGTGGCCGAGCGCGGCAGCGTGGACGAAGCCGAGCGCACGGCGGTGCGCGTGCTGGAGGCCTTCATCGCCCAGCACTACCTGGGCGCGCCCATGCCGCCGGTGCTGGTCACCAGCCACGCGGTGGGCAAGGCGCTGCTGGAGGCCCTGTCGGAGCAGACCGGCCAGAAGGTCCACGCGGTGCACAACCCGCGCGAGCACCGCCGCCGCTGGCTGGAGATGGCGCAGAAGAACGCCGGCATCGCCCTGATGCGGCTGCTGTCCGAAGAAGGCAGCCAGCAGGCCCGCACGCGCGCGCTGGCCGAGGCGCTGCAACTGCCCGACGACGAGCTGGAGGCGCTGCGCATCGAGTGCTTCGACATCTCGCACACGGCGGGCGAGTCCACCCAGGCGTCCTGCGTGGTGTTCGAAGGGCACAAGCTGCAGAACAGCCAGTACCGCCGCTACAACATCGAGGGCATCACGCCCGGAGACGACTACGCCGCCATGCGGCAGGTGCTGACGCGGCGCTACGGCCGCATCGCCGAGGCGCTGAAGGCCGAGTCGGGCGACGCGGCCCTGCCGGCGGGCACGGAGGTGAGCCTGGCCGACGAGGCCGAGGGCGAGCCGAACGGCTTGGTGCGCGGCCCGGATGAGTCGGCCATCGCCGAGGCCCGCTCAGGCTCGGAAATGCCCGCCGCCGGGCCGCGGATGCCCGACATCGTGCTCATCGACGGTGGCAAGGGCCAGGTGGGCGTGGCGCGCGAGGTGTTCCAGGCCCTGGGGCTGGACCTGGCCTGCATCGTCGGCGTGGAAAAGGGCGAGGGCCGCCGGGTGGGCCTGGAGGAACTGGTGTTCGCCGATGGGCGCGCCAAGGTCTACCTGGGCAGCGACTCGGCGGCGCTGATGCTGATCGCGCAGATCCGCGACGAGGCGCACCGCTTCGCCATCACCGGCATGCGCGCCCAGCGTGCCAAGGTGCGGGTGGGGGCGAGCCAGCTCGAAGACATTCCCGGTGTGGGCCCGAAGAAGCGCGCGCGGCTGCTGCAGCGCTTCGGCGGGGTAAGGGGCGTGGCCTCGGCCAGCGTGGAAGACCTGGCCACGGTGGAGGGGATCTCGGACGAGCTGGCGGACGCGATCTACCGGGCGCTGCACTGAGGCCGCGCGGCGCCCCCGGGGCTCAGTGGTCTCGCGAGGGCCCCGCCATCAGCCTGTCCGCCAGCGCGATCGCCAGCGCGCTGAACAGGAAAGCGACGTGGATCAGCGTCTGCCACATCAGCACCTTCACCTCGTAGTTGCCGGCGTTGATGAAGGTCTTGAGCAGATGGATGGAGCTGATGCCGATGATGGCCGTGGCCAGCTTCACCTTCAGCACGCTCGCGTTCACGTGGCTCAGCCACTCGGGCTGGTCGGGGTGGTCCTCCAGGTGCATGCGGCTCACGAAAGTCTCGTAGCCGCCCACGATCACCATGATCAGCAGGTTGGAGATCATCACCACGTCGATCAGCGCCAGCACCACCAGCATGATGATGGTCTCGTTCAGCGCGGTTGGCGCCACGTCGCTCTTGTAGCCAATGCTGTTGACCAGCTTGCTCAGCGCGGCCTCGCTGCCGAAGGCGGCCTCGATCAGGTGCACCAGCTCCACCCAGAAGTGGAAGACGTAGATGGCCTGCGCCGCGATCAGGCCGATGTACAGCGGCAGTTGCAGCCATCGGCTGGCGAAGATCAGGTTGGGCAGGGGGCGGATCGGGCGGGCGGCCTTGAGGGGGTCGGTCATGGTGGGCGCAATCAAAAAAGCGGCGCCGACAAGGGCACCGCGAGCGTCGGTTATTGTAGGAGCCTTGCCCACGTGTCAGTTGGCCGTAAGTGCCCATGCGCACAGTGCCGCCGGCCCGTTTTTCCAGCACAACAGCCGAGGAGACATCCGCATGACATCGCCTTCGTCGTCGATCGAGTCCGTCCTGGTCGAAAACCGCGTGTTCGAACCCAGCGCCGCCACCGTGGCCGCCGCCCGCATCGCCGGCATGAAGGCCTACGATGCCCTGTGCGCCGAGGCCGACAAGGACCCCGAGGGCTTCTGGGCGCGCCTGGCCAAAGAGCACCTGGTCTGGCACAAACCCTTCACGCAGACCCTGGACGCCAGCGACCGGCCCTTCTACAAGTGGTTCCAGGACGGCCAGCTCAACGCCTCGGCCAACTGCCTGGACCGTCACATCGGCACCCCGGTGGAGAACAAGACGGCGATCGTCTTCGAGGCCGATGACGGCGCGGTGACCACCATCACCTACAAGGAACTGCTGGCCAGGGTCTCGCAGTTCGCCAACGCGCTCAAGGCCCGCGGCGTGAAACAGGGCGACCGCGTGATCATCTACATGCCCATGACCATCGAGGGCGTGGTGGCCATGCAGGCCTGCGCCCGCATCGGCGCCACGCACAGCGTCGTGTTCGGCGGCTTCTCGGCCAAGGCCCTGCAGGAGCGCATCCAGGACGCGGGCGCCGTGGCCGTGATCACCGCCAACTTCCAGATGCGCGGCGGCAAGGAGTTGCCGCTCAAGGCCATCGTCGACGAAGGCATCGCCATGGGTGGCTGCGAGTCGATCAAGACCGTCATCGTGATGCAGCGCACCGCCACCGCCTGCCACATGGTCGCCGGCCGCGACATCACCTGGGCAGACGCCATCGCCGGCCAGAGCACCGACTGCCCGCCGGCCATGGTGGGTGCCGAGCACCCGCTGTTCGTGCTCTACACCTCCGGCTCCACCGGCAAGCCCAAGGGCGTGCAGCACAGCACCGGCGGTTTCCTGCTGTGGGCGCGGCTCACCATGCTCTGGACGTTCGACCTGAAGCCCGAGGACCTGTTCTGGTGCACGGCCGACATCGGCTGGATCACCGGCCACACCTACGTGGCCTATGGCCCGCTGGCCGCCGGCGCCACGCAGGTGGTGTTCGAGGGCGTGCCCACCTTCCCGCACGCGGGGCGCTTCTGGCAGATGATCGAGAAGCACAAGGTCAGCATCTTCTACACCGCGCCCACGGCGATCCGCTCGCTCATCAAGGCGGCCGAGGGCGACGAGAAGGTGCACCCGAAGAACTGGAACCTGGACAGCCTGCGCCTGCTGGGCTCGGTGGGCGAGCCCATCAACCCCGAGGCCTGGATGTGGTACTTCCGGAACGTCGGCCACGAGCGCTGCCCCATCGTGGACACCTTCTGGCAGACCGAGACCGGCGGCCACGTCATCACGCCGCTGCCGGGCGCCACGCCGCTGGTGCCGGGTTCGTGCACGCTGCCCTTGCCGGGCATCGCCGCGGCCATCGTGGACGAGGCCGGCAACGACGTGCCCAATGGCGCAGGGGGCATCCTGGTCATCAAGCGGCCGTGGCCCTCGATGATCCGCACCATCTGGGGCGACCCGGAGCGCTTCAAGAAGAGCTACTTCCCGCCCGAGCTCAAGGGCTACTACCTGGCCGGCGACGGCGCGGTGCGCAGCGCCGACCGGGGCTACTTCCGCATCACCGGCCGCATCGACGACGTGCTCAACGTCTCGGGCCACCGAATGGGCACGATGGAGATCGAGTCGGCCCTGGTGGCCAAGACCGACCTGGTGGCCGAAGCCGCCGTGGTGGGCCGCCCCGACGATGTCACGGGCGAGGCCATCGTGGCCTTCGTGGTGCTCAAGCGCTCACGCCCCACGGGCGAAGAGGCCAAGGCCATCGCCAAGCAGCTGCGCGACTGGGTGGGCAAGGAGATTGGTCCCATCGCCAAGCCCAAGGACATCCGCTTCGGCGACAACCTGCCCAAGACGCGCAGCGGCAAGATCATGCGCCGCCTGCTGCGTGCCATCGCCAAGGGCGAGGCGATCACGCAGGACGTGTCCACGCTGGAGAACCCGGCGATCCTGGATCAGCTGGCGGAAAACAACTGAAGCCCCGGCGGCGAAACAGCCGTCGTCTCAGAGCTGCTGGTAAACAGCCTCCGCGAGCGCCATCAGCGCCTCGCGCGACAGCGGGCCGCTGAGCGCGTAGCCGAAGCCCTGGTCCACCCAGTAGAAGGCGGGCACGGGGCCTTCGGGCGCGAAGCGAAAGGCGGTTTCGCGGTTGGCGCCGCCGGGTGCGCCGGGCGGGTTCGCGTCCACCGCGCCCAGGTACAGGGTCAGGCGCTGGCCTTCGGCGTTCTGGAACATGAACTGCGCGCGCGCGCCGGCCTCGCCGGGCAGCAGTCGCCCGCCCACCAGCGCATAGCCCTGGGCCTGCAGGTCGGGCACCTTCAAGGGCCGGCCCGTGCGGCGTGAGAGCCACTGCACCAGGTGCTCCTGATCTGCCGCGGCCACTTCCACGGGGTGGCGCTTCTCCGGTGAATAGACGGCATGCGCCAGCGCCGCGTCGCGCGCGAAGGCGGGCAGGGCAGCGGCGGGGCTCCTCGCAAGCAGCCCGGTCTGGGCCGGGTCCGTCCATTGGCCGTGCGCGAGCCAGCCCGCGCCGAAGGCCAGCAGCACGCCGGCGGCAAGGCCGCCCCAGCGCCACCAACGCTCGCCGCGCTGGCGGGCGTCGCCCATGCGGTGGGCTGCGTCCAGCAGCGACGGCGGCAGGGGCTCGTCGAGCAGTTCGCGGTGCAGGCCGCGAAGGGCCTCGCGCTGGGCCTGCCACGTGGTCAGGCGCTCGCGCGCGGCGGCGTCGTGGGCCAGCCGCGCTTCCAGAGCGCCGCGTTCGGCGGCATTCACCTGGCCGTCGACCAGGGCGTTGATCTCGGCGTCGCTCAGCGGTTGAAAGGAGGGGGGCTTGTCCATGGCGGCGGGCGGCGCTATTTCAGCCGCTTCAGGTGCGGGGCGGGCGGGGAGGCGGCGTCCGCCCGAGCGCTGGTGGCCGGGGCGTCCATCAGCGCCTGCAGTCGCGTGCGGGCACGGGACAGGCGTGACATGACCGTGCCGATGGGCGTGCCGGTGATGCGGGCGACCTGCTCATAGCTCATGTCCTCCAGGCTCACCAGCAGCAGCACGGCGCGCTGCTCCTCGGGCAGGCGCAGCAGGCAACGCTGCAGGTCCAGCGCGAGGTCCTGCGCGGCGTCGGGCGCCGCGGGTTCGGCGGCGTCGTCGATGTCCACCAGCGGGAGCGCGGCCGAACGCCGCAGCGACTGGCGCACACCGCTGACGTGCAGGTTGTGCATCAGCGTGAACAGCCAGGCCCGCAGGTCGGAGCCCACGGCCCACAGCCGCCATTTGCCGCAGGCCCGCTCCAACGTGTCCTGCACCAGGTCGTCGGCGGCCCAGGCGTCCCCCGTGAGCGCTCGCGCGTAGCGGCGCAGCGCGGGGATCTGGACGATCAGGTCGGGTGGGCTCATCGGCTGGGCCGCCAGAACGCCAGGTGGGGCCTCAGGGTTTGACGACGCGCCAGACGTTGTTGAAGCCGTCGCCGGTCTTGTCGCCGGGTTTGGTGTCGCGCACCCAGTAGTACAGCGGCTTGCCCTTGAAGGCCCATTGCTTCGCGCCGTCGTCGCGCGTGACGATGCTGTAGTCGCCCATGGCCTTGTCGCTGGCGCCGGCCATGAACGGGGGCCAGTTCGTGGCGCAAGGCCCGTTGCAGACCGACTTGCCGCTGCCGGCCGTGTCGCGGTCGAAGGTGTACAGCGTCATCTGGTTGGGTCCGACGAGCATGCCGTCGGCGACCTTGGCGGGCGAGTGGTGTCGGGCGTGCATCGAGGCGCAGCCGCCGAGCAGGGCGGTGGCCAGGGCGATGGGCAGCAGGACGTTCATGGCGCGTTCTCCAGGGTGGATGGTGGCGCAGAGCAAGGCACTCTGCACCGGGATGAACGCGCGCCGCCAGCGGTCTATTCCCGACCGCGAGAAAAAAATCAGCGCTGCCGGTCCTTCATTGCCCGCTCCACCTCCCGCTTGCCTTCGCGGTCCTTGATGGTGTTGCGCTTGTCGTGCTCGCCCTTGCCCTTGCCCAGCGCGATCTCGCACTTCACGCGGCCGCCTTTCCAGTGCAGGTTCAGCGGCACCAGGGCGAAACCGCGCTGCTCCACCTTGCCGACCAGGCGGTCGATCTGCGCCTTGTGCAGCAGCAGCTTCTTGGTGCGCGCCGACTCGGCGCTCACGTGCGTGCTGGTGGTGCGCAGCGGGTTGATCTGGCAGCCGATGAGGAACAGCTCGCCGTCGCGGATGACGACGTAGCCGTCGGTGAGCTGGACCTTGCCCTCGCGCAGGGCCTTCACTTCCCAGCCCTGCAGCACCATGCCCGCCTCGTAGCGTTCCTCGATGGCGTAGTTGAACAGCGCCTTCTTGTTCTCGGCGATGCGGCTGTCGCCGGGCTGGTGTTTGCTGGAGGTGGACATAAGGGGAAAGGTGGGGGCGATCAGCCCGGGCGACAAGGGGGCCTAGAATCGTCGAGGCCCTGTCGCGGCGCCCGTGGGCGTGCTCGCCGCGCGGGACCGGCGATTGTATGAAAACCATTCACAAGTCCGTGCTGTTGTGGCACAGCGCCCACGAGATGTTCGCGTTGGTCACCGATGTGCAGCACTACCCCGAGTTCCTGCCGTGGTGCGACCGCACCGAGGTGCTGGAGCGCACGGCCGACGGCATGGTGGCCCGTGTGGGCATGTCCATCGGCGGCCTGCAGCAGGGCTTCACCACCCGCAACACCCACGTGCAGGACCGCGAGGTGCACATGGAGCTGGTCGACGGGCCGTTCTCTCAACTCGATGGCGTGTGGAAGTTCCTGCCGCTGGGTGACGGCTCGCAGCGCGCCTGCAAGGTGGAATTCACCCTGCGCTACGGTTTTTCCAGCGGGGCGCTGGCCGCGGTGGTGGGCCCGGTGTTCGACCGCATCGCGGGCAATCTGGTGGACGCCTTCGTCAAGCGCGCCGACCAGGTCTACGGCACGTCCTGAGCCATGCGTGTGACCCTGCTGTACGCCAGTGCGCCGCGCACGGTGCACGAGCTGGAGCTGGACTTGCCCGAGGGCACCAGCGCCGGGGACGCCGTGCGCGCGGCGGGCTGGCTGGATCGCTTTCCCGAGACCGCGTCGCCCGATGAGGCCTTGAGCCTGTCCGTCTGGGGCCGCCGTTGCGAGGCCGATCAGGCCCTGCGCGACGGCGATCGGCTGGAACTGCTGCGTGGCCTGCGCGTGGACCCCAAGGTGGCCCGGCGCGAGCGCTTCGCGGGGCAGGGCGCGCGCGGAGCGGGCCTCTTTTCCAGACGCCGGCCCAACAGCAAGGCCGGCTACTGAGTTCAGCAGTCGCTGCGGATGATCTCCTGCAGGCGCTGCGCTTCGCTGGCGCGTCGCGCGTCGTCCATGACCTCGCGCTCGCCTTTGGCGTTGGTGGTGGCCAGGCGCTGGCCGGAGTCCAGGGTGGCCTTGGCGCGTTTGGCGCGCTCGCAGTTGTCGGCCCGCGCGCGGGCCAGGCGCTCGGCCTCCTGCTTCTTCTTCGCTTCCTCGGCGGCCTCGGCTTCCTTCTTGCGGGCCTCGAGTTCCTTGTCGACGCCAGGGGCCGCCGGAGCGGCGCCCGGTGCCGCAGGCCCGCCGTTGGCGGCCGGCGCGGCCGGTGCCGCAGGGGCGGCGGCCAGGGGCGGGGTGGCGCCGGGGCGCTTGAGAATGTTCTTGTCCGGGATGCTGGCCGGCGGCGCGGTGTCGCTGAACACCTTGCGGCCGGTGTTGTCGATCCATTGCCACTGGGCCAGGGCCGGAGCGGCCATCGCGGCGCAGAGCGCCAAGGCGGCCAGTGAGCGCAGGGCGAGGGGGGCGAAGGGGGTTTTGGGCATCCGGGCAGTGTATGCCCGGGGTCGAGTCAGGTGTCGGCCAGCGCCGCTGAAGCGATGCCCGCAGGCAACGGACGGCGCAAGCCCTGCGCCACCGGGAGCCCTTGGGGGCCACGTTTACAATCCGCTTTTTGGAGACCCCTTCATGCGCCTCCTCGGCAACGCGCTCACCTTTGACGACGTTTTGCTGGTGCCCGCGTACTCCCAGGTCCTGCCCAAGGACACCTCGCTGGCCACCCGTTTCTCCCGCAACATCCAGCTCAATCTGCCCCTCGTGTCCGCCGCCATGGACACCGTCACCGAGGCCCGCCTGGCGATCGCCATCGCCCAGGAAGGCGGCATGGGCATCATCCACAAGAACCTCACGGCCGCCGAGCAGGCCGCCCAGGTGGCCAAGGTCAAGCGCTACGAGAGCGGCGTGCTGCGCGACCCGGTGGTGATCTCCTCCGACACCACGGTGCGCCAGGTGATGAAGCTGTCCGACGAGCTGGGCGTTTCGGGTTTCCCCGTGGTGGACGCGGGCAAGGTGGTGGGCATCGTCACCGGGCGCGACCTGCGCTTCGAGACCCGTTACGACCTGCCCGTGCGCGAGATCATGACCCCTCGCGAGCGCCTCATCACCGTGCCCGATGGCACCACGCCGGGCGAGGCCAAGGTCCTGCTCAACAAGCACAAGCTGGAGCGCCTGCTGCTGGTCAACGACGCCTTCGAGCTCAAGGGCCTGATCACGGTGAAGGACATCACCAAGCAGCTCAACTTCCCCAACGCCGCGCGCGACGCCGCCGGCCGCCTGCGCGTGGGCGCGGCGGTGGGCGTGGGCGAGGGCACCGAGGAGCGGGTCGAGGCGCTGGTGAAAGCCGGGGTGGACGCCATCGTGGTGGACACCGCGCACGGTCACAGCCGCGGCGTGATCGAGCGCGTGCGCTGGGTCAAGCAGAACTACCCGCAGGTCGACGTGGTCGGCGGCAACATCGCCACCGGCGCGGCCGCGCTGGCGCTGGCCGAGGCCGGTGCCGACGCGGTCAAGGTCGGCATCGGCCCGGGCTCCATCTGCACCACCCGCATCGTGGCCGGCGTGGGCGTGCCCCAGATCATGGCCGTGGACAGCGTGGCCACCGCGCTGCAGGGCAGTGGCATTCCCCTCATCGCCGACGGCGGCATCCGCTACAGCGGCGACATTGCCAAGGCCATTGCGGCCGGTGCCAGCACGGTGATGATGGGCGGCATGTTCGCCGGCACCGAAGAGGCGCCGGGCGAGGTCATCCTCTACCAGGGCCGCAGCTACAAGAGCTACCGCGGCATGGGCTCCATCGGCGCCATGCAGCAGGGCAGCGCCGACCGCTACTTCCAGGAAAGCAGCACCGGCAACCCCAATGCCGACAAGCTCGTGCCCGAGGGCATCGAGGGCCGTGTGCCCTACAAGGGCTCGGTCGTGGCCATCCTGTTCCAGTTGGCCGGCGGCGTGCGCGCCAGCATGGGCTACTGCGGCTGCGCCACCATCCAGGACATGAAGGACCGCGCCGAGTTCGTGCAGATCACCGCGGCCGGCATGCGCGAGAGCCACGTGCACGACGTGCAGATCACCAAGGAAGCGCCGAACTACCGGGCCGACTGAACGGCTTCGCACCGCAGCAGAAACGCCCCTTCGCAGGGGCGTTTTTCATGGTGCATCGGTGTTCAGGCCATCAGGCTCACGTGGGCGCTGACCACCCGCCAGCCCTCGGGCATGCGCACCCAGGTCTGGCTCTGTCGGCCGATGCGATCGCTGCCCTCGCGGCGGAACTCGATGTTGGCAACGGCCATGTCACGGCCGAAGCTGGTGACCTGGCGCGCCGTCACCGTGCGCGCCAGGCCCGCGCTCGGGCGCGCCTGGCGAAAGGCCTGGATGGCCTGGTAGCCGTAGAGGTTCTCGCCGGCGCCGTAGCGCAGGGTCAGTGGCGAGTTCCAGAACAGCTCGTCGAGCACGGCCACGTCGTTGCCGACCAAAGCCTTCTCGTAGGCGTCGAAAGCGGCGTTGACCTCGGCGAGGACCTCGGGGCGGTTGATGTCGGTGATGTCGGTCATGGTGGGGTCGTGGTCAGGGTGGATCCGGCGCATGCAAGAGGCTCGCCAGGCCGGGCCACGCTGCCTTCGCCGCCCAGGCTGGGGAATTTTGGTCCATAAATCTCTGGTCCATAAGTGGCGGTTTCTGGCACAATGCCGGGTTTTCCAGCCGCCGCACCCGCCATGCTGTCCGTCCCCATCCACCAGGCCAAAGGCCAGTTGTCCGAGCTGATCCGGGCGGCCGAGCAGGGCGAGCAGGTGGTGCTCACGCGCCACGGCAAGCCGGTGGTGCGCCTGGTGGCCGAGGTCGCCGGTGTCGACGAGGCCGAGCGCGAGCGCGTCTCGGCCCAGGCCCTGGCGGACCTGCGCGCCTTTCGTGCCGCCTGGTCGGCGGAGGACACGCCGTGAAGCCCTGGGTGATCGACACCAGCGTGGCCCTGGCCTGGCTGATCCCCGAACACCAGCACCCGCGCTGCGACGAGCACTACGGCCGTGCGCGTGGACAGGCCGGCCTGTACCACGCCCCCGCGCTGTGGCACTGGCAGGTGGGCCAGGCCCTGTTGCTGGCCTGCCGCGGCGGGCGCCTGCCGCGCGCCCACTACGAGCGCGGCCTGGAACTCGTGGCCCAGGCCCAGGTCGAGATCGACCCGCCGCCCAGCCTGCACCGGCGCAGCCAGGTGCTGCGCCTGGCCGAGGCCCACCAGATCAGCTACCTCGACGCCGCCTACCTCGAACTGGTGGTGCGCCTCAACGGCACCCTGCTCTCACGCGAAACCGCGCTGCTGCAGGCCGCGCGCGCCTGCGGCATCGCCGTCGAACCGTTTTAGTTCTTCCGAAAGCCCCCCATGCAACACGACAAGATCCTCATCCTCGATTTCGGCTCCCAGGTCACCCAGCTCATCGCGCGCCGCATTCGCGAGGCCCACGTGTATTGCGAAGTCCACCCCTGCGACGTCAGCAGCGACTGGGTGCGCGAATTCGCCGCCGACGGCCGCCTCAAGGGCATCGTGCTCTCGGGCAGCCACGCCAGCGTGTACGAGGTGGACGACAAGGCGCCCGAGGCGGTCTATGAGCTGGGCATCCCGGTGCTGGGCATCTGCTACGGCATGCAGACCATGGCGCAGCAGCTGGGCGGCAAGGTCGAGGGCTCGCACACGCGCGAGTTCGGCTACGCCGAGGTGCGTGCCCGGGGTCACACCGCGCTGCTCAAGGACATCGCCGACTTCACCACGCCCGAAGGCCACGGCATGCTCAAGGTGTGGATGAGCCACGGCGACAAGGTGACCGAGTTGCCACCGGGCTTCAAGCTCATGGCCAGCACCGAGAGCTGCCCCATCGCCGGCATGGCCGACGAGGCGCGCCGCTTCTACGCCGTGCAGTTCCACCCCGAGGTGACGCACACCGTGCAGGGCCGGGCCCTGCTGGAACGCTTCGTGCTCGAGATCTGCGGCACCAGCCCCGACTGGGTCATGCGCGACCACATCGCCGAGGCCGTCGAGAAGATCCGCGAACAGGTGGGCGACGAGGAGGTCATCCTGGGCCTGTCGGGCGGGGTCGATTCCTCGGTCGCCGCCGCGCTCATCCACCGCGCCATCGGCGATCAGCTCACCTGCGTCTTCGTCGACCACGGCCTGCTGCGCCTGAACGAGGGCGACATGGTGATGGAGATGTTCGCGGGCAAGCTGCACGCCAAGGTGGTCCGTGTGGACGCCAGCGAGCTGTTCCTGGGCGAGCTGGCCGGCGTGAGCGACCCCGAGCAGAAGCGCAAGATCATCGGCCGCCTGTTCGTGGATGTCTTCAAGGCCGAGGCCGCCAAACTGACTTCAAGTGGTGCATCAACAAAAGGCGCCAAGTGGTTGGCACAAGGAACGATTTATCCGGACGTCATCGAGTCCGGCGGCGCCAAGAGCAAGAAGGCCGTCACCATCAAGAGCCACCACAACGTGGGCGGCCTGCCCGAGCAGCTCGGCCTGAAGCTGCTGGAGCCCTTGCGTGACCTGTTCAAGGACGAGGTGCGCGAACTGGGCGTGGCCCTGGGCCTGCCGCACGACATGGTCTACCGCCACCCGTTTCCCGGGCCCGGCCTGGGCGTGCGCATCCTGGGCGAGGTGAAGAAGGACTACGCCGACCTGCTGCGCCGGGCCGACGCCATCTTCATCGAGGAGCTGCGCTCCACCATCGAGCCCCACAGCGGCAAGAGCTGGTACGACCTCACCAGCCAGGCCTTCACCGTGTTCCTGCCGGTGAAGAGCGTGGGCGTGATGGGCGACGGCCGCACCTACGACTACGTGGTGGCCCTGCGCGCCGTGCAGACCAGCGACTTCATGACCGCCGACTGGGCCGAGCTGCCCTACAGCCTGCTCAAGCGGGTGTCCAGCCGCATCATCAACGAGGTGCGGGGGATCAACCGGGTGACCTACGACGTGAGCTCGAAGCCGCCGGCGACGATCGAGTGGGAGTGATCCAGGGCCTGGCGTGATCCGCCAGGCGCCCGCCTGCGTACATCTCACTTTGTCGAGGTGAACCGTCATGGCACAACCCATCAGCAAGCGGCGCTGGCGCGTGCTGGCGCTCATCGCGTGCGCGGCAACGGCATTGGGCGCGTGCGCCAGCCGCGGCGGCAGCGCGTCCCCCCGCGCCGCCCCGAGCATCCCCACCGCCGGCCCCATCGACCTGGCGCGCTTCATGGGCGACTGGTACGTCATCGCGCATGTGCCCACCTGGCCCGAGCGCGCGGCCTTCAATGCGGTGGAGTCGTATTCGCTGCGCGAGGACGGGCGCATCGCCACCCGTTTCCGCTACCGCCACGGTGGCTTCGACGCGCCGGTGAACACCATGCATCCCGTGGGCACGGTGCGGCCCGGCTCCGGCAACGCGGTGTGGGACATGCAGTTCCTGTGGCCTTTTCAGGCCGAGTACGTGATCGCGGAGCTGTCGGCCGATGGGCAGCGCACCCTCATCGCGCGCTCCGACCGCGACTACGCCTGGCTGATGGCCCGCACGCCGCAGATTTCGCCGCAGGCCTACGACGAGGCCATGGCCAGCCTGCGCGCATTGGGGTATGACCTGCAGAAGGTGCGGCGCGTGCCGCAGCGCTGGCCGGAATAGCTGGGCCAACGCCATCGAAACGCCTCGCGCACAGGCACAGCGCGGGCAGCACGATGGCCCACTCCAGCGAGAGCCAGGCCAGCGCAGGCCCCGGATCCAGCAAGGTGGCAGCGCCCAGCCGCGCACCCGAGAAGAAGGCCAGCGGGCCCGCCACCGCACCAATCAGGGCCGCCAGCCACCACCGGGCGTGCAGCCAGCGCAGGCTCAGGTTGAGAGAGGTGGCGAACACCGCCCAAAGGGCGCTCATCCACAGCGGCGGTGCGGCGGCAGCCCATTGCCCACTGGTGTAGGCCAGCACGCCTTGCGCCAATACCAGCGCGTCGGCGGCCGTGCCCAGTACCACGGCCCCAACGATCAACGCAGCCTCCGACGACGGGCGCGGCGCCAGGCGCAGGTGCCACAGCACCACCACGAGCGCGGGCACAGCCCCCCAGCCGGGCAGGCCGTGGGCTGCGCCCAGCACCGCCGCGAACCACGCGAGCTGCGAGAAGAGGAAGTTGCCCCAGATCCAGCGGCGGCTGGGCGTCGGGTCGTCGGTGTGCATCGCACTTGTACGGCGCGGACGGCGGTCTGGATGAGTCCGGACGACACCGCACACGCACAACGGGCGCGCGCGGCACACAGGCACTACAGTGGCACATCGTTGGAAGATGCCGCCCATGACCATGAACCCGTCCCCGCGCCAGCCGCGCGCCCCTCTGCAGCCAGGTGATTCGCCCGACACCTACCTCCTGGCGCTGAACGATGCGCTGCGCCCGATCGGCAAGGCCGGGGACATCGTCATGACCGCCAGCCGCATGCTCGGCCAGTACCTCGGGGCCCAGCGGGTCGCGTACTTCGAGATGCGCGGCCGCGACTATTTCATCGAGCACGACTACGTCGATGGGGTGCCTTCGCTCGCAGGCCGGCACCCCGCCGCCTCGTTCGGCCAGAACCTGCTGGCGCGGTACCGCAGCGGCCACACCGTGGTGGCCACGGACGTCGCCCGCGACGACTCGTTGTCGCCCGAGGAACGCGCCTGCTTCGCGGGCGCCTCGGTCGGCGCCTACATCGGTGTGCCCCTGGTCAAGAACGGGGAGTTCGTGGTCGGACTCGGCGTGCACGCCAGCGGGCGGCGCGAGTGGACGCATGCGGAGGTGGCGCTGGTGGAGGAAACCGCCGAACGCACCTGGGCCGCCGTGGAGCGGGCCCTGGCCGAAGCGGCGCTCGCCCGTTCGGAGCACCATTACCGCACCCTGTTCGACTCGATCGATCAGGGCATGTGCCTGATCGAGGTCCTGTTCGACGAGCAGGATCGGCCGCAGGACTACCGCTTCCTCCAGACCAACGCGGCCTTCGAGCGGCAGACCGGTCTGGTGAACGCCACGGGCAAGCGCATGCGCGAGCTGGCGCCCGCGCACGAGACCTTCTGGTACGACGTCTACGGCGACATCGCGCGCACCGGCAAGCCGCAGCGCTTCGAACACGCCGCCGACGCCCTGGGCCGGCATTTCGATGTCTTCGCCTTCCGCGTGGGGGGCGCGCTGGACTGCAAGGTCGCCATCCTGTTCAGCGACATCACGCAGCGCAAGCGCCAGGAGGCGGAATTGCACGCCGCCCACGAACGCAAGGACGTCTTCCTGGCGACGCTGGCGCACGAGCTGCGCAACCCGCTGGCGCCCATCCTCAATGGCGTGCACATCCTGCGCCAGGGCGGCACCCAGGGCATGAGCCCCGAGCGCGTGCACGAAATCCTGGACCGGCAGGTTTCCCACCTGGCGCGGCTGGTGGACGATCTCATGGAGATTTCGCGCATCACGCGCGGCAAGGTCGAGTTGCGCCCGGAGCGGGTGAACCTGGCCCGCGCCGTCCACCACGCCATCGACACCAGCCAGCCGCTGATCGACGAGGCGGGACACACTCTGTCGGTGGAGCTGCCGGACGAGCCGGTGGTGCTGCACGCCGATCCCGTGCGCCTGGCCCAGATCCTGTCCAACCTGCTCAACAACGCCGCCAAGTACACCCCGCCGGGCGGCCACATCCGGGTCAGCGCCCGGCAGGAAGACCGGGAGGCGGTGGTCTCGGTGCGCGACAACGGCATGGGTATCGCGCCCGACATGCTGCAAAGGGTGTTCGAGCCGTTCACGCAGGCCGACCTCGCCCCTCACCGCGCTCCCGGCGGCCTGGGCATCGGCCTGACCCTGGCGCGCAGCCTGGTGCAACTGCATGGGGGCAGCGTGGAGGCCCGCAGCGATGGACTGGGCCAGGGCAGCGAGTTCGTGGTCCGCCTGCCGCTGGCGGCAGTTTCTGTCACGGCCCATCGGAACGATTGGCCGACGAAGCGTGAAGTGGCAGGTACATCGTCGCTTCCACCTCCACCAGCAGCTCGTCGCCGGGCAGGAAGCGGTTGACCTCGACCACGGTGCTGGCGGGCGGCTCGCCCGGGTAGAACAGGCCGCGCACACGGTTGAAATGCGCGTAGTCGGGCAGGCGGCGGAAGTACTGCACCAGCTTGAACACATCGGCCATGGAGCCGCCGTGCTCGGCCGCCAAGGCCTGGATGCGCGCCAGCACGAACCAGCTCTGCGCCACGATGGGCGCCTCGAACACGTCCACCGACAACTGCCCCGTGACGTAGCCCAGCCGGCGCAGATCGGCCTGCGCCGCGTCGGGCAGCTCGTCGTAGCGCGCCACGGCCTGGCGCGTGGCGGGGTCCATGGCCACCACGCCACTCATGAAGACGAAATCACCGGCGCGCCGGGCCGAGGCGTAGCGCGCCATGGGGGTGCCCATGCTCATCGCACGGCCTCCGGGGCCGGCCAGCCGCGCAGCTTGCCCGGGTTGAGCAGGCTCAGCGGGTCGAAGCGTGCCTTCATGGCGAGGGACGCGGCGGGCAGCTCGCCCCCGGCCTTGCCGTCTTCGACGATGAAGGTGTGGGGGTTGTTGATGCGCACGCCGTACGCGCGGTGCTCGTCGATGATCTGCTGCAGCCGCTCTTCCGTGGTGAAGCGCACCAGTTGCAGGGCGCTGCAATTGAGCTGGCCGTCCAGGTTGCGCAGGAACTCGGCGTGCATGAGCACTTCGCCTTCGTAGCGCCGGCTCAGCTCGGTGATCTGGCGCACGTACTCGCCCGGCGTGAAGGTGGTCTGCAGGTAGGTCAGGCTCTTGTCCACCCGCAGGGCATGCAGGGTGGTGTGGTTCCAGGTGAACTCCATCAGGGTGCGGTGGCTCTTGGCCACCTCCTCGGCGGTGCGGCGGTAGCTCACACGGCCGCCATGGGCCGCCACCAGGGCGTTCAACTCTTCTTCGCCGGCTTCGGCGACCAGCGACAGCACGGCGTGACAGCCCTTGGGCAGGTGTTGGGCCAGCTGGGTCAGGTGGTCGGGCACGGGGCTGGCCAGGAAGGCGACCTCGCGCTTGGCCAGGCCCGGGGCGCGCGCCAGTGCGTCGGCAAAGGCCAGCGCGGCGTCGAAGTCGTCGAACACGCTCAGCGTTTCCAGCCAGGGCTGCGCGGGGGCCAGGGCGATCTCCAGCTCCAGCACCAGGCCGTTGGTGCCCCACAGGTGGTGCATGTGCAGCGCCTCGGCGCCGCGCAGCTCCGCCACCTGCGGCTCGGTCTCGATGCTCATGGCCTTGAGTCCGACGACGTTGCCGCGCGCGGCCAGCGGGCCGTAGTTGATCGAGCCCACGCCGCCGAAGCCGCCACCGAACAGCCCGCCCAGGGTGGCGCTGCGAAAGGTGGAGGGCATGCAGCGCAGCTCCTGGCCCTGCGGCTGCGCTGCCTTCTCGATCTCGTGCAGGCGGATGCCGGCCTGCGCGCGCGCCACGCCGGGGCGCACCCACAGCAACTGGTTGTAGCCGGTCATGTCGAGCACCACGCCGCCGGCCAGCGGGGTGGTCTGGCCGTAGTTGCCCGTGCCGCTGCCGCGGATGGTGAGCGGCACCTTGAGCCGCGCGCAGGCGCTGACCACGCGGCGGATGTCCTCCTCGGTGCGCGGGCGCACGACTGCGTCGGCAACCTTGCCTTCGAGCTGGCGCGTCAGCACGGGGCTGAACCAGGAGAAGTCCTGCGACAGCCGCTGGATGCGGCTCGGGTCGGTGACCCAGTCGAGCTCGCTCAGGTCCAGCCGCAGCTGTTCGATGGGGGAAAGGGGGATGTTCATCGTGTCGGTTCGTCGTTCAGTCGTGCGAGAGTTCGCTCGCGTGCCAGGAGCCCAGCGCCGCGCGGCTGGCCCAGGCCATCAGCGCGAACAGGGCCACGCCGGTCAGCGAGATGAGCAGCAGCGCGGCGAACATGCGCGGGATGTTGAGCTGGTAGCCCGCCATGAGGATCTGGTAGGCCAGGCCGGTGGCGGCACCACCGGTGCCGGCGACGAATTCCGCCACCACCGCGCCGATCAGCGCCAGGCCGCTGGAGATGCGCAGCCCGCCGAAGAAGTAGGGCAAGGCGCTGGGCACGCGCAGGCGCACCAGCGTCTGCAGCCGGGTGGCGCGGTTCAGCTTGAAGTACGCCTGCAGGTCCGGGTCGACGCTGCGCAGGCCCAGCGTGGTGTTGCTGATGATGGGAAACAGCGCCACCAGCGTGGCGCAGACCACCAGCGAGGCCGTCGGGTCCTTGACCCAGATGATGATCAGGGGCGCGATCGCCACGATGGGCGTGACCTGCAGCAGCACGGCGTAGGGAAACAGCGCGGTCTCGATCAGGCGACTCTGCACGAACACGAAGGAGATCAGCACGCCCAACAGCGTGGCGACCAGGAAGGACAGCACCGTGATCTTCAGCGTCACCAGCAGCGCGGTGCCCAGCATCGCCCAATCGGCGATCAGCGTGTCCCACATCAGGCCCGGCGAAGGCACCAGGTAGGGCGGCAGTTCCATCCCCACGACCAGGGCCTGCCAGGCACCGATCAGCAGCAGGCCGACCAGCACCGGCAGCAGCACGCGCTGCACGCGCGGCTCCAGCAGCAGCGGCGTGCGCACGGGGCGGGCGGGCGGCAGGGGGGCCGGGGTGGCCGCTGTCTCGGGCCCGGGGGCGGCGGCAGAGGCGGCGTTGTTCCAGGTCGTGCTCATGCCGAGGGCTCCTCCTCGTGGTGCTGGCTGGCGGCCAGCAGGCTGCGCTGCAGCTGCCTGGCGTGGTGCTGGAAGCCGCTGGAGACCATGAACTCCGGGCTGCGCGGGTACGGCTCGTCGATGCGCACCTGCTCGACGATGCGACCCGGGCGGGCGGCCATCATCACCACGCGGCTGGACAGGAAGACCGCCTCGTGGATGGAGTGGGTGACGAACACCACGGTGAGCTTCTTCTTGCGCCACAGCTCCAGCAGGTCGGCGTCGAGCTTGTGCCGGGTGATCTCGTCGAGCGCGCCGAAGGGCTCGTCCATGAGCAGCAGGTTGGGCTGCACCACCAGGCCGCGCGCAATGGACACGCGCATCTGCATGCCGCCCGACAGCGCGCGCGGCAGGGCCTTGGCGAACGTCGACAGCCCCACCAGCTCCAGTGCCTCGGCCACGCGTGCGTCGGCCTCGGCGCGGGGCACCCGGGCCAGGTCCAGCGGCAGGCGCACGTTGGCCTGCACGCTGGCCCAGGGCATCAGCGTGGGCGACTGGAAGACGAAGGCCATCTTCTTGCCTTGGCCCTCCTGGGCCGCCGCCACCGGCTTGCGCCACAGCAGCAGGCGCCCGTCGGTGGGCTCCAGCAGGCCGGCGATCATCTTGAGCAGGGTGCTCTTGCCGCAGCCCGACGGGCCCAGCAGCGTGACGAATTCGCCTTCCTGGATGGTGAGGTCCACCGGCTGCAGGGCGACCGTGCCATTGGGGTAGGTCTTCTGCGCCGACAGGACCTCGATGGCCGGGATGGGTGGGGTATCGCTCATGGCATCCACGCGAGGGACCGTGCCGGGCGCGCCCTCAGGGCAGCACCTTGATCGACTGGATGATCGAGATGTCGTAGGCCTGCGCCGTGTTCACCTTGGCCGGGTCGATCAGCTGGTTGGACACCAGGAAGTCGTAGCTCTGCCGGATGCGCGCCTCGTCGATGGAGCCGATGCCGTTCGTGGCCGCGCCGCCGCTGACGACGATGCCCATTTCCTTGAGCTTGGCCACGCTGTAAGTGAGCTGCTCGTCGGTCATGTTGGGGTTGTCCTTCTTGATCAGCGCGTTGGCCGGCGCCGGATCGGCGAAGTAGGACTTCCAGCCTTCCATGGTGCCGCGCACGAAGGCCGCCACGGCGGCGCGGCGCTCCTTCACCGTCTTGTCCATGCAGGAGATGGTGGCCGCGTAGCTGGGGTAGCCGTGGTCGGCGAACAGGAAGGTGTTGGCCTTCACGCCGGCCTTCTGGATGGCGAAGGGCTCGGAGGTCAGGTAGCCCTGCTGCACGACGTTCTTGTCGGCCACGAAGGGCTGGATGTTGAAGGTGTAGGGGCGCGTCTGCGCGTCGGTGAAGCCGTACTTGCCCTTGAGCCAGGCCCAGTAGCCGCGCGTGGCCGTGGGCGAGATCAGGATGGTCTTGCCCTTCATGTCCTCGAAGCTTTTCACGTCTTCGTGGGCGATGAGCACCTGCGGGTCTTTCTGGAACACGGCGGCGACGGTGGTCACCGGCAGGCCGCCGCTGCGCGCGATCATCATCTGCAGGTCGCTCGAGCCCATGATGCAGTCGGCCTGGCCGGCGCCCATGATCTGCAGGATGTTGACCTGCGGGCCGCCCATGCGGATGGTCACGTCCAGGCCGTGCTTCTTGTAGATGCCGGTGGCCACCGCCTGGTAGAAGCCGCCGTGCTCGGCCTGGGCGTACCAGTTGGTCATGTAGGTGAATTTCTCCTGCGCGTGGGCGCCGCTGGCGGCGAGGCCGAGCACGGAGACGGCCAGTGCCAGGGCGGCACGGGCGGCGGGGCGGGTGGGGCGGGTGTTCAAGGCAGGGCTCCTGGTGGGGTCGGACGGATCGGTGCAGGGACCGGGGGCGGAAAACACGGAGGCGGGGTGGGCGCTCGGTTCAGTGGGGCGTGGCTTGCACGTGGCCCGTGTGGTGGCCGCGCTCCCAGGTGGCTTCCTCGCGCACCAGCCAGCGCAGCTGGTAGAGCTCGGTGAGGGCCTGGACCCAGCTGTCGGCCAGCGTGTCGAGAATTTCCTCGCCTTGCGCGCGCGTGGCCGAGGTGGGGTCGCCGATCACGCCCGAGGGACCGAAGTCGCGCGCCGTCCAGGCGCAGGCCGGGCGGCCGTCGGGCGAGAGCAGCTTGATGGGGAAGGGCGGCGGGAAGTTGGCGGCCGCGCGGTCCATGCGCACCGTCTCGGGCGCCAGCGCGAGCATCAGCGCGGTTTCGGAGTGGCCGGCGTGCATCGCGAGCTTCTTCTCCTGCTCGCTGACCTGGCGGCTGGCCGCGCTGGGCAGGCGCGACACGCCATGCGGCACCACCACGAAGTCGCCGTGGCGCAGGCGCAGCTCGCGCGCGGCCATCTCGAGCACCTGAGGCTGGCCGCCGTGGCCGTTGGCGAACAGCAGCTTGCGAAAGCCCGAACGGTAGACCGACTCGCCGACCTCGACGATGGTGGACAGCAGCGTGGTGCCGCTCAAGGTCATGGTGCCGGGGAAGTGCAGGTGCTCCTCGGACTTGCCGTAGGTGATGGGCGGCAGCGCGAAGGCGCGCACGTCGGCCGGCAGGCGGCGCAGGGCCTCGCCCATCACGCCGGAGGCGATCACGCTGTCCACCGAGCAGGGCAGGTGCGGGCCGTGCTGTTCGATGGCGCCGCAGGGCAGCACGATCACGGTGTCCTCGCGCTCGGGCAGCTCGTTGATGTCGGTCCAGCTCAGGTAGGGCAGGAAGCGGTGGGGCGGGATGTAGCCGTGCAGCATGGGGGTCTCTCGGGGTTCTTCAGGAATGGGCCGGGGCGGGCGCTGTCGCGCCCGGGGCGTTTGCGCCGGCGCTGGCCAGCCAGGCGGGCGGTGGCGCCCCGTGGGTGAGGCAGCCGTCGCGCAGCACCACGCGGCGCGCGGCGCGCGAGGGGAAGCCGTGCGCGTCGGCGTCCACGAACAGGACCAGGTCCGCCGCCGCGCCGACGAGCCCGCGCCCGCCACGGGCCCCGTGGTCCAGCCAGTCGGCCCGACACAGCGCCTCGGACCAGGTGTCGAAGGGATCGGGCAACTGGCCCACCAGCGCGCCGACGGCCAGCGCATCGATCGGGTCATAGCTGCCCAGCCGGCAGAACGGGTCTTGCACGTTGTCGCTGGCCAGCAGCAGGGGAATGCCGCGCTCGCGCGCTTCCTTCACCAATGTGAGGCCGCGTTGGCGCGGCGTGCGGCCAGTGACGGCGTCCTGCAGCAGCAGGTTGGTGGCGGGCAGCGACACCAGCGTGATCGGTGCGCCGGCCACGGCGTCCAGGGTGCGCAGCGCGCTGGCCTCGTCCTGCGCGGCCAGCGCGCACACGTGGCCGCAGACCACCCGGCCGTCGAAACCGATCTCGCGCAGGAGGCGGGCGATGGTGGCCAGGCCCTGCGCCGAGGGCGTGAGTTCTTCGTCCACGTGCAGGTCCACGTCCAGGCCGTGGCGCTGCGCGGACAGCAGCAGGTGACGCAGCGCCGGCTCGTTCCAGTGCGAGCTGTGCACGAAGCCGCCCAGCAGCGCGTCAGGGCCGCTGGCCGCGATCTCGCGCGCCAGTCGATCGGCCTGCGCCGCGTCCTCGTAGAGGCCCAGGCGCATGAGGCTCACGCGCTCCAGGCGAATGCGCCCGCGCCAGGCCTCGGCCAGGTCGCCCAGCACCGGCCAGGCCACCGGCACGCGATCGGGCTCCCACCAGTCCACGTGGGTCCGCAGGCGGGTGCTGCCGGCTTCCCAGGCCCACTGCAGCGCGCGCTCGGCGCGCTGGCGCACGTCGTCGGCGGTCCAGCCCTCGCGGTCGGCCAGCATGGCCTCGATGGCCCCGAGCAGGCCGGGCTCGATGCGCGCCATGCGCGGCAGGGTGAAGGTCTTGTCCAGGTGCACGTGCGCGTCGACGAAGCCGGGCAGCGCCAGTGCGCCGCCGAGGTCCCAGGATGGTTCGCCCGGGGCCGGGGCCTCCCCGGCGGGCCATAGCGCGCCGATGCGGCCCTGCTCGATGAGCAGGTGCGCCAGCGCCGGCTGGCCCTGGCGCTGCGGCCACGCCTCGGGCAACAGCCAGCGGGGCAGCCGGACGTGGTGCAGGTGCGTGGGCGCGTGGCCGTGGACGGGGAGCCTCATGACGTTGACCAGTTAATCAGAGCAACTGGTCAACTTACGCAATAGGCATGCCAGGGTTCGGGGGGCTCGCAGGCGCCCGGCTGCCCCGCGCTGGTGCGCAGGGGCCTGGTCGGGGTGCATGAAAAGCCCGGGGCCGGCCGGCCCGGGGCGAGGGATCAGCCGCGTGGGGCGCAGCCGGCGAGCACGAAGTCGATCAGCTCACGCGCCACGGCTTCGCGCTCCAGGGGCACGTCGTCGGGGATGTTGGCCAGCGCGCGCGCCTGCAGCGCGTAGTCGGCGTGGTACTGCGTCATGGCCCAGATGTGCTGGAGCAGCAGCAGCCCGTCCACCGGCCGCAGGCGACCGCGCGCGATCCAGCCGTTGATGATGTCGATCTTTCGCTGCGTCCACTGGCGCGACAGCGGCCAGAAGCGCGCGAGGTTGTGCCCGCCGTCCAGCACCTCGCGCGTGAAGAGGCGCGAGAGCTCGGGGTGGTCGAAGGCGTGGTCCAGCTTCTGGCGGATGTAGTCGCCCAGCACCTTGGCCGGGTCGTCGCTGTGCGAGTCGAAGGCGAAGCGGACCTTCCAGTCGTTGAGCACCTGCCCCAGCAGCTCGTTGTAGAGCTCTTCCTTGCCCGTGATGTAGTAGTGCAGCTGCGGCTTGGTGAGGCCCGCGCGGTCGGCGATGGCCTGCGTGGACGTGCCCTTGAGTCCGTTGCGGCTGAATTCCGTGATGGCCGCCGCGCGGATGTCCGCCAGGATGCGCTCGCGCCCCTGCCGGACCCGCGAGGCGCCGCCGCGCATGGCGGGCGGGCCCGCCAGGAAGGCATCGGTCGTGTCGTGGGCGGCGTTCATGGCGGCAGGCGCCGAATATAAGCGTTGCGGGCGTTCGCCACGCCTGGGGCACGGCGCCCGCGGGGTGCCCCGACCGGTCGCGCCGGCCCGGGGCCAGCTCTCACTCCGTCTTCAAGCCCAGCCGCTTGACCACCGGCTCCCAGCGCTTCATCTCCGCGTTCATCACCTGCTGCGCCTGCGCGCTGCTGCTGCCCACGGCCGTCAGGTCGTAGTTCTTCAGGCGCTCGCGCACCTCGGGCTGCTTCATGATCTCGGCGGCGTGCTTCTCGATCTCGGCCACGACGGGCGCGGGTGTGCCCTTGGCGGCCTGCAGCACCAGGCGGAAGCTCACGTCCAGCCCCGGCTGGTTGAGCGCCTTGGCCAGCGTGGGCACGTCCGGCGCCAGCGCCGAAGGCGACTCGGACGACACCGCCAGCGCCACCAGGCGACCGCTCTTCACGTGCGGCAGCACCGTGGGCGTGGCCAGGAAGCCGCAGGCCACCTCGCCGCCCAGCACGGCCTGGGTGGCCGGCGCCGGGCCGCGGTAGGGCACGTGCTCCATGCGCACCTTGGTCTGCTCCAGCAGCATCTCGGTGGCCAGGTGGCCCGGCACGCCGGGGCCGCCCGAGGCGTACATCAGCGGGCTCGACGCCGCCTTGGCCTTGGCCACCAGCTCCGCCACGCTGCGCACGCCGGCGGACGGGTTGCACACCAGCATCTGCGAGAAGCTGGCGATGACCGAGATGTTGACCAGGTCGCGCGCGGCGTTGAAGTCGCCCGTGGTGTAGACCAACGGGTTGACCGTGAGCACGGTGTCAGGACTCAGCACGAGGGTGGTGCCGTCGGCGTCGGCGCGCGCGGCGGCACCGGCCGCCAGGTTGTTGCCCGCGCCGGGGCGGTTCTCCACCACCACGGGCTGGCCGATGCGCTTGCCCAACTGGTCCGCGAAGGTGCGGGCGGTGATGTCCGACGGGCCACCGGGCGGCGAGCCCACCAGCAGGCGGATCGGCTTGGTCGGCCAGCTTTGCGCGTGGACGGGGCCGGCGGCCAGGGCGATCATGGCGGCCGAGCCGAGGGCGCCGAGCAAGCGGGGGAACGTCATCTGTCAGTCTCCAGGTCAAGGGTTCGTGGTGCCCCAGGGTGGGGCCCGTCACGAGCTTAGGCGGGTTGGAAGCATCCGTAAAATTGAAAATCGCTCGCCAAATATAAAAATTCCTATGGATCCAAGGCATTTGGTGCAGCTCGCGGCCATTCTGGAAAAGGGCTCCATCACCCAGGCCAGCCGCCACCTGCACCTCACCCAGCCCACGCTGACGCACAACATGCAGACGCTGGAGATGCAGGCTGGTGGGCGCCTGTTCGAGCGCAGCCGCTACGGGGTGCGCAGCACGCCGCTGGGCGAGATGCTGGCGCGCGAGGGCCGCGCCATCGCGCGCCGCCTGAAGGACGCGGCCGAGGTGAGCGCGCGGCACCGCGGCGGCATCCGCCACCAGGTGCGCCTGGGCGCCGGGCCGGTGGTGGGGGCGGCGGTGCTGGGTGAACTGGCGCCGGTGCTGCTGCGCCACTTCGCCGACCTGGCGCTGGCGGTGCAGAGCGACCGGCCGCACCTGCTGCTGGAGCAGCTCATCGACGGCGGGCACGACTTCGTGATCGCGCCGTCCTGGCTGGAGCACCCGCCGCCGGGCATCGTGCGGCAATTGCTGGCCGACGACGAGCTGGGCGTGTTCTGCGGGCGGCGCCACCCGCTGGCGCGCCAGGCCAGGCTGAGCGCCGAGGACGTGGACGACCGCGCCTGGATCAGCCTGGGCACGGCCTCGCCCTTCGACCAGGACGTGCGCGGCAAGCTGGCCGCGGTGGGCGTGCAGCGCCTGCGCGCCGAGATCACCGTGCTGGGCGACGCGTCCATGCTGCTGGACATGCTGGCCCAGGGGCAGCACCTGGCGGTGTTGCCGCGCTTTCCGCTGCGTCGGCTGGCGACGCGCTTCGACCTGGTGGAGCTGCCCATGCCGGGAGCGCCTATGCCCCGGCCCATCTACCTGTGGAGCCGCGCGGCCATGGTGGAGGACCCCGTGATGGGAGAGGTGTCCGAGCTGATCGTTGAAACGGTGCGGCGCTGGGTTCATGCGCCCGACCTATAGAATGCGAAACATTCTCATTCACAAAGGCCCATGAACGCACCGGGCCCGATCAGGAGCCCTGCGTGTCCGCCGCCGACTTCAGCCTGCGCGAGGAAGTCCATGCCCTCTACAGCAGCCACCACGGTTGGCTGTACGGCTGGCTGCGGCGCAAGCTGGGCTGCCCGCACCACGCGGCCGACGTGGCGCACGACACCTTCGAGCGCGTGCTGGCCGCGCGCGACGCGCTGTGCGGCGTGGAACAACCGCGCGCGTGGCTCACCACCACCGCCACGCGGCTCATCATCGACGAGGCCCGGCGCGAGCGCCTGCGTCAGGCCTACCTGGCCGAGCTGTCGCTGCCTGGGCAGGCCAGCGAGGGCTATCCCTCGCCCGAGCAGACCCTGGTCGCGCTGCAGGCGCTGGAGCAACTGAGCGCCGTGCTGGAGGCCGTGTCGCCCAAGGCCCGCGCGGCCTTCGTGCGGCACTACCTCGATGGCGAGGCCGTCGCCACGGTGGCGGCCGAGCTGGGCGTGTCGACCCGCATGGTCGGCAAGTACCTGGCACAGGTGCTGGTGTGCTGCGCGCAGCGGGCCGTGCTGCCGTGAGGATCGCCCGGTGACCGCCGAGGACGAACGCATTGCGCAGGCGGCGGCGCAGTGGTTGGTCCGCCTGTCCGCCGACGATCCGCAGGAGCGACGCGACGCGGGCGCCGGTTTCGAGGCCTGGAAGCGGGCCGATCCGCGGCACGCGGCGGTGGCGCGCGGCATGGAGGACTTCATCGGCCACGCCCGTGGGCTGCGCGGTGACGGTGCGCCCAACCCCGCCCGCGCCGCGCTGGACGCGGTGCTGGACACGCCGCCACCGCGCCGCGCGCGCTCGCCCGGCCGGCGCGCGGCCGGCCTGCTGGTGCTGGCGGCGGCGCTGGCCCTGCCGGCCGCGCTGGTGCTGCGTGGCCCGCCTTCGCCATGGGGCGCCGAGTTGCGCACCGCCACCGGCGAGCGGCGCGAGCAGGTGCTGGACGACGGCTCGCGCCTGACCCTGGGCTCGGCCACCGCGGTGAACACGCGCTGGTCCGCCGAGCTGCGCCAGGTCGACCTGCTCGCGGGTGAGATCCTGGTGGACGTGGCAAAAGACGCCGCGCGGCCCTTCGTGGTGGAGACGGCGCACGGCCGCATCCGCGCGCTGGGCACGCGCTTCATCGTGCGGCGCGACGAACACGCCACGCTGCTGACCATGATCGAGTCGCGCACGGCCGTGCGGGCCGAGACCGGCGCGGACGAGCTCACGGTCGCGGCGGGCGAACGCGCCCGACTGAGCTCGCAGGGCGTGGAGCGCCTGGACGGGGTGGACCCGCGCGCCACGCAGGACGCCTTCCAGGCCCGTCGCCTGCTGGTGCAGGACCGCCCGCTGCCCGAGGTGCTCGACGAAATCGCGCGCCACCGGCGCGGCCTCGTTCGCTACGAACCTGAGGCTCTGCAAGACATCCGCGTGTCCGCCGTGCTGCCCCTGGACGACACCGACCGCGCCCTGCAGCTGCTGGTAGACAACTTCCCCGGGCTGCGCGTGCGCACCGTGACGCCCTGGCTGGTGCTGGTGGACGCGGCGCCCTGAGCGCGCCGCTTCACCGCCTCAGAACACCGACAGCCCCGTCTTCGCCACGAACAGCTCCAGCGCCTGCCGTCCCAGCCAGGAGTTGCCCGTCTCGTCCAGCGCGGGCGACCACACGCACAGCGTGAGCTGGTCCGGCACCACGGCCACGATGCCGCCGCCCACGCCGCTCTTGCACGGCAACCCGATGCGAAAGGCGAACTCGCCCGCCGCGTCATAAGTGCCGCAGGTCAGCATCAGCGCGTTCACGCGGCGCGTCTGCGCCTCGCTGAGCAGCGGCACGCCGGCCAGCGGGTGGCGGCCGTCGCGGCACAGGTAGCCGGCCGCGCAGGCCATCTGCTCGCAGCTCATGGCGATGGCGCACTGGTTGAAGTACACGTCCAGCACCGTGGCCACGTCGTTGTCCAGCGTGCCGAAGCCCTTCATGAAGTTGGCCAGCGCCGCGTTGCGAAACCCCGTCTCGGCCTCGGAGCGCGCCACCTCGTCGTCGATGTGCACCGCCTCGCCGCACAGCCGGGCCAGCAGCGCCAGCAGCTCGGCCTTGCCGTCGCCCAGCGAGACCAGCCGGTCCGCCACGGCGATGGCCCCGGCGTTGATGAAGGGATTGCGCGGGATGCCGCGCTCGGTCTCCAGTTGCACCAGCGAGTTGAACGGGCTGCCCGAGGGCTCGCGGCCGATGCGCTGCCACAGCGCCTCGCCCTGCGCGCGGATGGCCAGCGTCAGCGAGAACACCTTCGAGATGCTCTGGATGGAGAAGGGCACGGCGCTGTCACCGGCCTGCGCCACCTCGCCCGCGCAGGTGCGCAGGGCGATGCCGAACTGGTGCGGCGACACGCGCGCCAGCGCCGGGATGTAGCGGGCCACCTGGCCGCCCTGGCCCAGGCGCGGGCGCAGCTCGGTGTGGATCTCGTCGAGGATGGTCTGGAAATTCATGGGCCGATTCTGGCCCTGCTGTCTGGCCCCGAGAATGCCGGCCCATGCAAGCCCTGTTCGACGCCATCGCGGCGATGCCCCGCCACACCGACGCCCGGCGGATCTTCCACGGCCGCGGCGGCCTTTACCCCGGCTGCGAGCACCTGGCCCTGGACGCCTTCCCGCCCGTGCTCTTGCTCACGTCTTTCCAACCCTTGAACGAAGCCACGCTGGCCGCCGTGGGCGAGGCGCTGACCGCACGCTGGCGCGAGCTCTCGGACGTACCCCTGTGCTGGATCTACCAGTGCCGCGGCGAAGGCGCCGGCACGCGGCTGATGGCCGGGCAACTGCCCGAGCCGCATGTCGTCACCGAGGCCGGCACGCGCTATCTCGTGCACCTGCTGCGCGGGCAGAACCACGGCCTGTTCCTCGACATGGCCGAGGGCCGGCGCTGGGTGCGAGAACACGTGGATCGCGGCGACACGGTGCTGAACCTGTTCGCCTACAGCTGCGCCTTCTCGGTCGTCGCACTGCAGGCCGGGGCCCGCGAGGTGGTCAACGTGGACATGGCCTCGGGTGCGCTGGCCACGGGCCGCACCAACCACGAACTCAATGGCCTGAAGTCGGGCGCGCGCTTCCTGGCCCACGACATCTTCAGCTCCTGGGGCAAGCTCACGCGCGGCGGGCCGTACGAGCTGGTCATCTGCGACCCACCCAGTTTCCAGAAGGGCAGCTTCGTGGCCACCAAGGACTGGGCCCGGCTGGCCCGCCGCCTGCCGGCGCTGCTGGCCCCGGACGGCCACGCGCTGGTGTGCCTGAACGCGCCCGAGCTGGGGGTGGACTTTCTGCGCGAGGCCGTCGAGTCGAACGCGCCCGAGCTGGCGTTCGTGGAGCGCGTGGCCAACCCGCTGGCGTTCCCGGATGTGTCGCCCGAGCGGGGCCTGAAGGTGCTGGCTTATCGCCGGGCCTGAGCCTTGTCTCTCTCTTTTTTCGGGTGAGCGGTTCCGCTTTCGCGGCGCCGTTCGTCAATGGGGATGAAGGCGGCGAACGCGCCGACCGCGGCGATGCCGCCGCCGCTGACCGACCACCCAAGGATCACCCCGATGCAAGACCCCCAAGCCCCGCGCCGCCCGCGCACCCTCAAGGCGTTGAAGCCCGCCCGCCCACTGGCGCTGGCCGTTCACCTGGCCTGTGCCGCCATGCTGGCCACCGGCGCCGCCGCGGCACAGGCCCAGACCGCGTCAGCCGCCGCCAGCGTGCGGGCCGACGTGCCCGCCGGCCCGCTGGGTGAGGCCCTGAACCGCTTCGCCTTGCAAGCGGGCGCCGCCCTGGTGGTGGACGCGGCCCAGGTGCGCGGCAAGACCAGCCCCGGCCTGCAAGGCACGGTGACGGTGGAGGAGGGCTTCCAGCGCCTGCTGCAGGGCAGCGGGCTGCAACTGGGCCGCACGGCGGCGGGCTATGTTCTGGTGGCCCAGACACCCGCCGCACCAGCCCAGACGCCCCCGCCAGCCACCGGCCAGGCCACGCTGCCCACGGTCACCGTCACGGGCGCTGCCTTCAGCGAGCGGGCCAAGGGCCCGGTGGCGGGCTACGTCGCGCGCCGCTCGGCCACGGCCACCAAGACCGACACGCCGCTGATCGAAACACCGCAATCGGTCTCGGTCATCACCGCCGAAGAGATCGGCGACCGCAAGGCCACGACGCTGGACGAGACCCTGCGCTACACCGCGGGCGTCACCTCCAACTCCAAGCCCTGGGCCTCGGACCAGATGTCGCTGGTGCGCGGCTTCGCGCTGGAGAGCGCCAGCGTGTTCCTCGACGGCCTGCAGAACCCCAGCACCGCTGCCATGGGCTCCATCGAGCCCTACGGCATGGAGCGCATCGAGGTGCTGCGCGGCCCGGCCTCGGTGCTGTACGGGCAGGTGGCGCCCGGTGGCGTCATCAACGCCGTGAGCAAGCGGCCCACCACCGAGCCGGTGCGCGAGATCGGCATCGAATACGGCACCTACGACCGCAAGACCCTCAAGGCCGACGTCGGGGGCGCCATCGGTGAATCGGGCACCCTGAGCTACCGCCTGGTCGGCCTGGTGCGCCGCGCCGACACGCGCCTGGACCACGACCGCGACGACCGCGTGTACCTGGCGCCGTCGCTCACCTGGCAGCCCAGCGCAGCCACGAAGTTCACGCTGCTCGCCAGCTACCAGGAGGACGACCAGTCCTACGCCTGGGGCAACCAGTTGCGCAACCCCGGCGCCTTGGGTCAGCCCGATCCGTCCGTGAACATCGGCGGCCTGGACAACCGCTGGAAGCGCACGAACACCACTGTCGGCTACGAGCTCGAGCACCGCTTCAACGACACCTGGCAACTGCGCCAGAACCTGCGCTACGGCGACCTCGACCGAGAGGGCACGGATGTGTTCAACCTGGGCCTGCGCGCCGACGGCCGCCACATCGGGCGCGCCGTCTCGCCGCGCGTGGCCGAGTGGCGTGGCGTCGCCGTGGACACGCACGCCCAGGCCGACTTCAGCACCGGCGCGGTGGTGCACACGGCCCTGTTGGGCGTGGACTACTCGCGCTCCAAACTGAGCTTCACGCGCCGCAACGCCAACGCGGTCATGCCCGACCTGGACCTGTTCAACCCCGTGGTCGCGCCGCAGCCCCTGACGCCGCACGCCGCGCCCTTCGAAGACGAGTCGCCCAGCAAGCAGCTTGGCTTCTACCTGCAGGACCAGCTCAAGTGGAAGCGCTGGGTGCTCACGGCCGGCCTGCGCCACGACAAGGCCGACCAGTCCAGCCGCCGCATCAACCTGCTCAACGGCGTGGTGACGCCCACCGCCGACCTGTCCACCAGCGACACCACCGGCCGCGTCGGTGTGGTGCACCTGTTCGACAACGGCTGGGCGCCGTACCTGAGCTACGCCACTTCGTTCGCGCCGGAGACCGGGCTGGACGTGGCGGGCCGCTCGCTCGAGCCCTCGCGCGGCAAGCAACTGGAGGCCGGCGTGCGCTACCAGCCCGCAGGCGAGGCCTTCAGCTTCATCGCCTCGGTGTTCGACCTGACACGCGAGAACGTGAAGACCTCGGTCCCGGGCATGGCGGGTGTGTTCCAGCAGACGGGCGAGATCGAGGCCCGGGGCCTGGAGCTGGAACTGCGCGCGCGCGTGGCCAAGGGCCTGAGCGTGATCGGCCAGTACACCAACCTGGACGCGCGCATCACGCGCAGCAACAACGGCGACCAGGGCCTCACGCCCATGGCCGTGCCGCGCCACAACGCCAGCGTGTGGGGCAAGGTCGAGTTCACCGCCTTCGGCGAGCAGCCGGCGTTTGCCGCGCTGGGCGTGCGCTACGTGGGCAAGGCCCGCTCGGGGCAGGATTTCGGCAACGCCGACCTGCGCAACCCGAGCCTCACGCTGGTGGACGCGGCCCTGGGGCTGGACGTGGGCGCCTGGCGCTACACGTTCAACGTCGACAACCTGTTCGACACGCAGAAGCTGATCGACTGCGACGCCACCTTCTGCTACCGCAGCCCCGAGCGCACGCTGCGCGTCGGCGCCAGCTACCGCTTCTGAACGGCGGCCCCGACCGTGAGGCCTGAACGTGGGCCCTGAACATGGGCCGTAAAGCGCAGCGCGCCTGGACCGCCCGCGTCACCCTGGCCGTGCTGGGCGGCTACGGCCTGGCCGCACTGGCCAGCGTGGCAGGCCTGGCGTTCCCCTGGCGCGCCATTGACGGTGTGGTCGCCGGCATGCTGACCAGCTTTGCGGTGGCCACCGCCGTGGCGGTGCTGGTGTTCGCCGTGAAGGCCGGTGCGCGCGGCGGTGTGCGCCCGCGCGTGACCTGGCTGCACACCTGGGCCGGTCTGCTGGCCGCCTGGGTGCTCTACGCCGTGTTCTGGACGGGCAGCCTGGCCTTCTACCGCGAAGAGCTCACGACCTGGATGCAAGCCGAAGCGCCACCGCAGGCCCGCGAGGTGGACGTGGCCGCGCTGAGCGACCGCCTCGCCGCGCACCTGGCCAGCGCCGCGCCCGGCGCCACGCGCTGGAGCATCGAGCTGCCCGACGCGCGCCGCCTCACGCCCACCGCCTACTGGAGCGGCCCCGCCGGCGCGGGGCAGCAGGCCTTCGACAGCGCCACGGGCGAGCCGCGCACCGCCCGCGCCACCGCCGGAGGCGAGTTCTTCTACCGCTTCCACTACCAGTTGCACCACATCCCTTACCTGTGGGGCCGCTGGATCGTGGGCATCGCCGCGCTGCTGGGTCTGGTGGCCATGGTCAGCGGCGTGGTGGTGCACAAGAAGCTGTTCGCCGACTTCTTCACCTTCCGCGCCGGCAAGGGGCGGCGCAGCTGGCTGGACGCGCACAACGCGCTGTCGGTGCTGCCGCTGCCTTTTCATTTCATGATCGTCTACAGCGGCCTGGTGATCCTGGGTTTCCAGTACATGCCCTGGGGGGCGCTGGCCGCGTTCGACGGCGCGGGCGAACGCCGCGCGGCCATCGCGGCCGAAACCGTGGCCGCCTGGCCGGTCGGTGCGCCCAGCGGCCAGGCCGCGCCATTGGCCGCGCTGGCGCCCCTGCTGCGGCAGGCGCAGGCGCGCTGGGGCGCACAGGGCATCGACCGCGTGGTGGTGCATCACCCGGGCGACGCCGCCGCGCGCGTGCTGGTGGTGCGCGGGCCGGCGGGACGGGTGACGCATCGGCGCGAGTTCCTGCTGTTCGACGGGGCCAGCGGCGCGCTGCTGCGCGAAAGCGGCCCGGTGGGCGCCCCGGCCGCTGTACTTGGCGGCCTGTACGCGCTGCACCTGGGGCGCTTCGCCGACCCGGTGCTGCAGGGCATCTGCTTCCTGCTCGGCCTGGCGGGAACGGCCATGGTGGGCACGGGGCTGGTGTTGTGGACGGCGGCGCGGGGACCGGGCGGTGCGGCGGGCGGGGTGGGGCGCATCAACGTGGCCGTGGTCGCCGGGCTGCCGCTGGCCACCGCAGCCTACCTGTGGGCCAACCGCCTGCTGCCAGCGAACCTGCCGCTGCGGCCCGAGGCCGAGATCCAGACTTTCTTCGCTGCCTGGGCCCTGGCCCTGGCCGTGGCGGGTGTGCTTCGCCCGGCGCGCGCCTGGCCGCTGCAGTGGGGTGCGGGTGCGCTGCTGTTCGGCGCGCTGCCGCTGCTCAACGCGCTCACCACGCAGCGACCGCTGTGGCGCGGCTTGGCCAGTGGCGACGCCGTCTTCATCGGCATGGACCTGGCGTGCCCGGCGCTGGCGCTGGGCCTGGGCGCGATGGCCTGGCGCGCGCGCCGCGCGCAGGGACGGGTGCGCGAAGGGCGGCATGAACAGGAGCGCGGCGCGTGATGCACCTGCTGCTGTCGGGCCTGTGCGCGATCGGCTTCGCGGCGCTGGCTCTGGGCATGGCGCGCCACCAGCACGAGCTGCTCGGCCGGCCCTTGCCGCGCGCGGCGGGCCTGGCCTGGCGCGCGCTCGGCGCGCTCACGCTGGCGCTGGCCTGGGGTGTGGCATGGGGCGGGTGGGGCGCGGCGCTGGGCGCGGTGATGTTCTGGGCGCATGCCATGCTGGCCGCGGGCGTGGTTTACCTGGGACTCATGGTTCACCGGCGGACGCTTTGAAACGGCGCGCGACCATGGCCTTCTCGACAGCGTCCAACTGCTTGACATGGAGGGGCGCGATGGGCCGCAAGGCATCCAGGTCCAGGGCGTCGAGCAATTCGATGCCATGCTCCGAGAGAAGGCGTCGGCCCACCTGGCTGCGCGCCAACGTGTAAATGCGCTGGATCCGGGTGCCCAGTCGATCCGACGATCCCGGGTCGGCCGCCAAACGCAGCAAGGCCGCACGCGCCACGTCGACCGCCCACGCCGCCTGGGTGACGACATGGGGCCCTTTCTCATCCAGCAGGCCCACGGCGTTCTGTGCCCGGGACTCCAGCACGTCGAACGGATCCATGACCCGGATGAAGCGGCCCGGCCGCCACTCCACCTCGACGCTGTCGTCGATGACCCGCCGGGTGAACGCCGAGGATTTCTTCAACCCGGCCACGGTGTAGAGCAGGTGCAGCACGTCGATGTTGCGCACCTTCCCGTCTGGCGCGGGCAAACGCAGTTGCGCGACGATGGCCGTGCGGCTGGTCTTCTCGGGCAGTTCGATGCGCGCCTTCAAGGCCTGGGCCAGTTGGATGGCATGGGCCACTTTGCCAAGCGCATCGCCGTCGTTCGAAATGGCCACGCCATCCGGCTCGATGCCGAAGCGGCTCATCCAGAAACCCAGGGCCTGACCACCCACCAGCACCATCTCCGTCCCCATGTTGGACAGGAACCGATCGATGGTGGCCCCATCCAGGGGCGCCGCTGGCGAGGGCAGAACAGGCCGGGTGGCCATGGCCGCTTCAGTACGGCGAGTTGATGAGCTTGAGCTTGCGGGCCTTGCCGCCGGAGAACCAGCTCAATTGGTCCTGGGTGATGCGGCCCGAGCGGGCGTGTGCCAGGTCCGCCCGTTGCCGCTCGCGCTTGAACGCCCACAGCTTCGCATCACCCGCCTCGGCCTGGCTCTTCAGCAGCGAGGCGGCCTGGGCCACCGTCAGACCGCTGGCTTCCAGTGCGGCGCCCATGCGGGCCCAGTGCTCGATCTGCTGGGCCGCGGAACGCGACATCAGTGCACCTTCTTCGCGGGCGCTGTCGAAGAGCGCCGTGCCGATGCGGATGGAATTCGAGGACATGGTGTGTGTGGCAATTTGTGGCAGATTACCACAATGCATCGGCCAGACACAATGCGCTTGCGCCACCAGGGTGGTGTTCGTGTCACCCCAGCGCGGGCCTGGCAGCCGATACAGTGGTGCGATGAAGACGCCGCGCATGCGCTGGACAAGCACGCTGGGCCTGCTGCGCTCGCTGCTGATCTACCGCGCCATTCCCTGGCGCGGCGCGCAGTTGCGGCGCTTCTACCGCCGCTTCGTGCCGGCGGGCGGGCTGGCCGTCGACGTGGGCGCGCACGCGGGCAATCGGGTGGCTGCGTTTCGCCAACTGGGGGCGCGCGTGGTGGCGCTGGAGCCACAGCCGGATTTCGCGCGGATGCTGAGGCGGCGCTTCGCAGGCGATGCGTCGATCGTGGTGCTCGAACAGGCGCTGGGTCGCGGGCGCGGGCAGGCGCAGCTGATGGCGAGCCCGCGCACGCCCACGGTGGCCACGTTGTCGAGCGACTTCGTGGTGCGGGCAGGGGAAGCGCCGTCGTTCCAGGGCGTGCGCTGGGAGCCCGGGCCGCTGGTGGAGGTGAACACCCTTGACGCGCTCATCGCGCAACACGGCCTGCCCGACTTCGTGAAGATCGACGTGGAGGGTTTCGAGCTGGAGGTGCTGCTGGGCCTGAGCCAGCCCCTGCCGGCGCTGTCCTTCGAGTTCGTGCCGGCCGTGCGCGACGTCGCGCTGGGGTGCATCGACCGGCTGGAGGCGCTGGCGGGTGAGGGCGGGTATTGCTACGCGGTGTCGCTGGGCGAGCGGCAGCGGCTGCTGCGGCCGGAGGGAGAAACCGCCGGGGCGATGCGTGAATGGCTTCGGGCCTTGGCGCCAGACGCGCCGTCGGGGGACGTGCACGTCTGGCGCGTGGGGTAGGCGCGGGTGGGGATTGCCGGGGCTACACGCGCTGTTCCCAGTACCCGGGTTCTCGGTGCTGGTGCGCGATGGCAAGGCTGGCGTGCTCGGCGTAGTAAACGGCGGCTTCGCCGAGCTCTGCCTCAGCGTCCGGGTGCAGCCAGTAGCTCACGAAAGTCGAGCACGAACGCGGGCAAGGGCTTCGTCGCCCGGGACCATGTTCATCTCGCCCGCGCGAACGCCATCGCGCCGGCTGCTGGCCAGCTTGAGCCACGCGGCTTGAGCGGGCGATTTCGGCTCGAAACTGGCGATCAGACGCTCGATCAGCTTCGCGCGATCTTCCGGCGGCAAATCGAGCGCCTGCGCTGCAATGTCTTCAACGGGAGTGGTCATGGCCGAACCTGCGACTGGAAGGGATAGAGGATGCCACAGGCGCCGCAGCATGGGGCATTGACATCTTCCGCACCGACGGTTGCCGGGCCTGTCTCAATGCGGTTCGGCGCGTCCGTCAAACGCCAGCAGCAACCAGCGGGTGAGCTCGTGCATGGCGCCCAGCGCCGGCCCGACGGGTTCAAGCCCCGGCGTGAAGCCGATGGCCTCAAAACGGCGGGTCAGTGCCGGGTCGCTGCTGATGACGTGCACCGGCACGTCCCATGAGGCATTGCGCCCCGCCACGCCACCGGGCGGCTGGTGGTCGCCCACCACGACCAGCACCTGGCGGCTATCGGCCGTGCGTTCGAGGTAGCGCGCGAGCCAATCGAACTGGTAGCGCAGGCTGGCGGCGTATCCCTTCTCGGGCGAGTGGCCCGAGGCCTCGGTGGCCAGCGGCCCAAGCGGCTCGTCCAGCAACAGCGGCAAGGGCTCGAAGGGCGCGTGCGTGCTGACCGTGGGAAACACCGCGAACACAGGCCGGCGCTCGGCCTTCGAAGCGCTCAGTTCCTGCTCGTGCAGCAGCGCCATCGCCACCTGGTCGGGGATGCGCCAGTAGCCGACGTCCGGGCCCCGGTAGCCCAGGCGCGGGTCGTCGGCGAAGCGCTCGAAGCCGTAGAACGCCCCCTCGGGCCAGGGGCGCTTGATGCCGGGCATCCAGCCCACCGTGCGGTAGCCGTGCCGCGCGAAATGACCCACCAGCGTGGGGCGTTCGCTGGTCAGCAGCAGCTGGTGGCGCGCCGGATCGGTGACGGCGAGGCCCGTCAGCAGGCTGGCGTGCGAGAGCCACGAGGCACCGCCGAAGGTGGCCGCGCGCACGCGGGCCGACACCACCTGGCGACCACTGGCGGCGAGGGCACGCCGCAGCCGCTCGCGCGACGGCGCCAGCGCCGCGGACAGCCCCCTGTCGTCGAGCGCGACGGCGCCATAGGACTCGGCGAACATCAGCACCACATCGGCCGGGCCTTGCGGGCCATGCAGGGATTGCAGGTCCGTGTCGAACGCCGGGCCATGGCCCAGGGTGGCCTCGCCATGCGCGGGCCACAGCACCTGAGCGAGCAGCGTGGCCTGGTTCCCCACCGTGGGCGCCAGCGGCAGCGAGAAGAACCATCGCGTGTCGCGTTGATCGGGGACGTAGGCCGCGAAGCACAGGGTCAGCGCGGCGGCCGACGCCCCGCTGGCGCGCCGCCATGCGGCGCTGTCCAGCGCGCGCGCCAGCTCCTGGATCGCCCAGCGCGCCACGACCACCAGCGCCACCGCCCCGAGCAGCAGCGCCAGCACCGCGGCCGCCACATGCCACCACGACCAGGACCGCGCCGCGACCTCGATCAGCTCGAGCGCGTGCCGACCGTCCCAGTACAGGTTCACCGGCCGCCCCATCAGCGCGGGCGCGGTCACGTCCGCGTATCGCACCACCACCAGGGCCAGAAAAGCCAGCGCCAGCCCGGTGGCCGCGCGCGCCGACAACGCGCCGCGCCAGGCCACCCAGCCCGCCAGCAGGGCCAGGCCCAGACACAGCTCGTAGGACAGGCGCGGCATGTACAGCACGCCCAGCCCGGGCCAGCGGTTCTCGAAGCTCAGCAGGGTGTTGAGGGCGAAGAACGCCAGGCCGATGCGCAGCCCGCCAGCCAGGCTCAAGGGGCTGCCCTCCGTGCTGCGCACTGCGGTGCCGAGCGCCTTGGGAACGGCCCGGCGGCGCTCACTGGCGCACCGCCTCGAACTCGATGATGAGGTCGACCGTGTCGCCCACCCAGCCGTTGTCCAGCGCGTAGTTCATGCCATAGGCGCCGCGCCGGAAGCTGCCGCGCGCGGACACGCCCATCACGTAGGGCTTGCGCCCGATGCCGCCCAGCGGCGACTCGGCGCTCTTGTTCCAGGTGGCCGTCAGCGTGAGCGGCTGCGACCTGCCGAGCAGCTCGAGCTGGCCGGCGATCTCGAAGCGCCGCTCGGCCAGGCGCTTGGCGCCGTTGGCCGTGAACACCATGCGCGGGAATTCGCCGCTGTTGAGGAAGTCCGGCCCCTTGAGGTGCTCGTCGCGCTTGCGCTGATTGGTGAACACGCTGGCGGTGTCCACCTCGATGCGCACCTCCGACAGCGTGCCGCTGGCCTCGTCGAAGCGGTAGCTGCCGCGCGCCGCGCGAAACGTGCCCAGCACCTTGGCGTAGCCGATGTGGTCGACCAGGAAAGCCACCGTGAAGTGGTCGGGGTCGATCTCATAGCGCGCCGCCTGCGCCTGGGCCAGCAGGGGCGTGCCGAACAGGCCGGCGGCCATGGCGGCGCCCGCGACAAGTCCACGGCGGCGAAGCGTTGGGGTGTTCATGCGCGGGTCTCCTGGGGGTGGCGTTGGCGCGCGACGTGGCGCTGAAGGTGGCGGATGTCGATGGCGAACGAGCTGGCCAGCAGCAGCAGGCTCAGCGCCGCGATGCCCGAGGCCAGCGGCGCGGGCACGATGGGCCCCAGGCAGACGATGAGGGCGGTGATCTGCACCACGCACACCGCCTGCCGGCGCACGCTGGGCGGCAGCGGGCCGGCCAGCCAGGGCAGGAAGGCGGCGGCCGCCACGAAGGCGTAGCGCATCAGGCCCGAGGCCAGCACCCACGGCCCCGCCTGCCCGGCCTGCCACACCAGCGCGCACAGCACCAGCATGAAGGCGGCGTCGGTTTCCATGTCGAAGCGCGCGCCGAAGCGGCTGGCCAGCCCCTGGCGGCGGGCGAGGGCGCCGTCGGCGGCGTCGAGCACGGCCACCACGGTGGCAAAGACGACCAAGGCCCAGCCGCCCGCCGGCTGCGCGGACGGTGGCGCGGCGGGCACGGCTTCGCCCAACAGCGCGGCCACCAGGGCCATGCCGGCCAGGCGCCCCAGCGTGACGCGGTTGGCCGTGCCGAAGCGCGCGTGCGGGTGCCCGCCCAGCCCCAGGCCGCGCCACACCAGCGCGGCGCCCAGGGCGTACGCCAGCAGGGCTTTCAGGGGGTAGTCCGTGCCCAGGCCAGCCGCCAGGGCAAGGCCAGCGGCCGCGCACACGAGCACCAGCGCCGTGCCGGCCAGGGCGCGCCCGGCGTCGAGCCGCAGGGCCTGGGCCGATGCCGGGGTGGTCGCTGCAGCGGGGTTCATGGCGGTGGTGCGGTGGGCCATCTAAGATGAACGGACAACCGCGAGGTTCCTCGCGATGGCGCGCGGACGCAAGCCCTGTTTCCGCGGACCGCCGATCGAGCCGTCCACCTCACCTTGACCGAAGCCGCCCTCACCACCACCGCCCAGGCCTGCTGGGTCACCGGGCCCTCGCGGGCCGAGATCCGCACCGAAACCCTTCCGCCCCTGCGCGAGGACGAGGTGCGCGTGCGCTGCCTGCACAGCGGCGTGAGCCGCGGCACCGAGACCCTGGTGTTCCGCGGCGAGGTGCCCGCGAGCGAGGCGCAACGCATGCGCGCGCCGTTCCAGGCCGGGGACTTCCCCGCGCCCGTGAAGTACGGCTACGTGGCGGTAGGCGTGGTGGAGGCCGGCCCGGCGCACCTGCTCGGGCGCCCGGTGTTCTGCCTGCACCCGCACCAGACCGTCTTCCAGGTGCCGATCGACGCGGTGACCCCCGTGCCCCCCGGCGTGCCACCCGCGCGTGCCGTGCTGGCCGCCAACCTCGAGACCGCCATCAACGCCCTGTGGGACGCCGCGCCGCGCCTGGGCGAGCGCATCGCCGTGGTGGGCGGCGGCACCCTGGGTCTGCTGGTGGCCTGGCTGGCCGCGCGCCTGCCGGGCACCGAGGTGCAGGTGGTGGACCCGGTGGCGGCCCGCGCGGGCATCGCGCAGGCGCTCGGTGCGGGCTTCGCACTGCCGGGCGAGGCGCGGCCCGAAGCCGACCTGGTCATCCACGCCAGCGGGCAAGCGGCCGGGCTGGTCACCGCCCTGCAACTGGCAGGCTTCGAGGCCACGGTGCTGGAGCTGAGCTGGTATGGCACACGCCAGGTGGCGCTGCCGCTGGGCGAAGCCTTCCACGCACGCCGCCTCACGCTGCGCAGCTCGCAGGTGGGGCAGGTGGCCGGCGCGCAACGCGCGCGCTGGAGCCATGCGCGCCGGCTGTCGCTGGCGCTCTCGCTGCTCACCGACCCGGCGCTCGACGCCCTCATCACCCACCGCGCGCCCTTCGACGAGTTGCCTCGCGTGCTGGCGCGCCTGGCCGGCGGGGACACCGAGACCCTGTGCCAGCGCATCGACTACCCCACCTGAGAGCCACGCCACCCCCATGTTCAGCATCACCGTCCGCGACCACTTCATGATCGCCCACAGCTTCCGGGGCGAGGTGTTCGGCCCCGCACAGCGCCTGCACGGCGCCACCTACATGGTCGATCTGGAGCTGCGCCGCCCCGCGCTCGATCCCGACGGCATCGTGGCCGACATCGGCCTGGCCACGCAGGTGCTGCGCGAGGAGCTCGCCCGGCTCAACTTCCGCAACCTCGACGAGCTGCCCGAGTTCGCGGGCCGCAACACCACCACCGAATTCCTGGCGCATGCGCTGTTCCAGCGCCTGGCGGCGCGAATCGCCGCCGGTGAATTGGGCCCGCACGCGGTGCCGGGCAGTGCCTCGGGCGGCCTGGCGGCCATGCGGGTGAGCCTGCAGGAATCGCACGTGGCCTGGGCCGCTTACGAAGCCGCGCTGGTGGCGGGCTGAGCCGGTGCGCGCACCCTGCGTGATGCTGGTGCCGGGCGATCCGCTCACGCCCACGGGCGGCTTCACCTACGACCGGCACCTGCTCGAGGCGCTGCGCGCGCGCGGCCGCGCGGTGGACGTGCTGCGGCTGGACGGCGACTGGCCCTGGCCCGCCGAGGCCACGCGGGCGGCGGCGCGCGCGGCCTTCGCGGCCCTGCCCGAAGGCGCCTGCGTGATCGCCGACGGCCTGGCCTTCGGCGCGCTGGGCGCCGAGGTGGCGCCGCACGCGCAGCGCCTGCGCTGGCTGGGGCTGGTGCACCACCCGCTGCACCTGGAGACCGGGCTGGAGGCGGCGCAGGCGCGCCGGCTGCGCGAACTGGAAACCCAGGCGCTGCGGCACGTGCGCCAGGTGGTGGCGGTCAGCGCCACCACCGCGCGCGAGGTCGCCGCGCTCGGCGTGCCGGCGCAGCGCATCGCGGTGGTGGAGCCGGGCAATCACCCGCCGCCATCCTTGCCGCGTCCCGACAAGGCGGAGGGCGTGCAACTGCTCTGCGTGGCCACGCTCACGCCCCGCAAGGACCACGCGCTGCTGCTGCGCGCCTTGTCGGGCCTCGTCGGTCTGCACTGGACCCTCCACTGCGTGGGCAGCGCCGAACGCGACACGGCCTGCGCGAGTGGCCTGATCGCCAGCACCGCTTCGGGGCCGCTCGCGGGGCGGGTGGTGTGGCACGGCGAACTGGTCGACACGGCGCTGCACGCGCGCTACGCGGCGGCCGATGTCTTCGTGCTCGCCTCGCGTTATGAGGGCTTCGGCATGGTGATCAACGAGGCCCTGCTGAACGGCCTGCCCATCGTGGCGAGCCCTGCGGGCGCCCTGGCCAGCACGGTGCCACCGGGGGCGGGCCTGCTGCCCCCGGCGGGCGACGAGGCCGCCTGGCGCGAGGCACTGGCCCGGGTCATCACCGACGCCGCGCTGCGCGAGCGCCTGGCCGAGGGCGCTCGGGAGGCCGCCCGGCGATTGCCCTCGTGGGCCGAGCAGGCGGCGCGCTTCGACGCCGTGATCGAGGCGGTGATGGGGGCCAGGGAATGAGCGCCGCCGGGCCGCTCCCAAGGCGCTCAGCCCCGCAGTGCGCAGCACGGAGGGTAGTCCAGTGAGCACCGCCGAGGCGTTCGACGCCGACTGGCTCGCGCTGCGCGGACCTTTCGACGCGGCGGCGCGCGACGGTTCGTCGCGGCTGGTGGCGCGCCTGCGGACCCTGAGGCCCGGGCAGGGCCCCTGGCGCGTGATGGACCTGGGCTGCGGCACGGGCGCCAACTGGCGCTGGCTGGCGCCGCGGCTGGGCGGCGAGCAGCACTGGCTGGCGCTGGACCACGACGCGGCGCTGCTGCGCGCCTGGCCGCTGCCCGCCGATGCAGCCAGCTCGCTCGACGCGCCCTTGCGCTGGCGCGGCCGGGGCTTCGACGCCACGCTGCTGCGGCGCGAGGCCGAGCTCGCGCGTGGGCTGCCCAGCTTGCCCTGGGCGGCGGTGCAACTGGTCACCGCTTCCGCGCTGCTGGACCTGGCGGGTGCCGACTGGCTGGGCGACCTCGTGCGGCACGCCAGCGAAGCGCGCGCCACGCTGTTCTTCGCCCTGAACGTGGACGGTGGCCACACCTGGTCGCCGGCCGATGCCGACGACGCCTGGATCGGCGGGCTGTTCGCCGCCCACCAGGGCCGCGACAAGGGCCTGGGGCCGGCGCTGGGCGCGCGGGCCGTGCCCTGGCTGGCGCAGGCGCTGCGCGCGCGCGGCTACCGGGTGGCGCTGGGGCGCAGCGATTGGCGCGTGGGGCCCGGGGACCAGGCCATGACGACCGCCATGATCGAAGGCTTCGCGCGGGCCGCGATCGAGCAGGAGCCGACGCAGGCACCGCGGGTGCGGGCGTGGCGGGCGCGGCGACTGCGTGCGATCGACTCGAGCCGCTTGCGTGTGGGACACCTCGACCTGCTGGCCTGGCCCGCGCGCTGACCGCGAGCCCATGCCCCGCCCCTGAGCGGAGCGCGGCTTCAGCCGCGCGGCACCGCCCCGGACAGATCCAGGTCCCACAGCGTGTCCTCGCCCAGTGCCACGCGGTGGGCGGGCGGGCGCGGGCAGTCGGCCATCACCGTCTGTGCCGGCACGCGCAAGCCGCGCCGGCCCTGGCCCACCAGCACCGGCGACACCGCCAGGTGCAGCCGCTGCAGCGCCCCCGCGGCGAAAAAGCGCGACACGGTGACCCCGCCGCCCTCCACGAACAGCAGGCGCAGGCCGCGCGCGGCCAGGGCGGCCACGGCGCGCCGCACGTCCGGGCCGTCGCCCGGGGCGTCGAGCAGCCCCGGCACGCCCAGCACTTCGGCCGGCGCGGCCAGGCCGCGCGGCAGCCGCTCGCGCGCGGCCTGGGCGTGGCGCTCGTCGCACAGCCACAGCGTGGGCGCCAGGCCGTCGCGCAGCGCGCGCGCGTGGCCGTCCAGGCTGGCCGCCGGGTCGAACAGCACGCGCACCGGGTTCGGCCCCGGCACGCGGCGCGTGGTGAGCTGCGGGTTGTCGATGGCCACCGTGCCGACGCCCACCAGCACCGCGTCGCACAGCGCGCGCAGGCGGTGCAGGTGCAGCAGGCTGTGCGCGCCGTTCACGTAGTAGGAGTCGCCCGTGGCGGTGGCCACGAAGCCATCCAGGCTCTGCCCCATCTGGGCCATCACCCAGGGCCGGCCGTCGTGCGCGGTGCGCGCGTCCAGCAGCGGCTTGTAGAGGCTGAACAGCTCCGCGCTGCGCGCGCTGTAGCGGCCCTGCAGGCGCCAGCCCTCGCCGTTGCTCAGGGCCGGTCCGGCGTGGCCACCGGTTGCGGTGCCCAGGCGCACGGCCAGCAGGCGCGCCCACAGCGCCGGCCAGTCGCGCGGCACGTCGGTCAGGGTCTGGAGCTTGGGTTCGCCGGGGCGCGCCATGTGCCGCTATTCGCTATTGCCAACGCGGCGTGTAGTAGGGGTCGTCCCGGTCGGTGCTGCCTGCATCGCCCGGGGGCGCGCCGGCACTGGCCTGCCAGAACAGGGCGAGTGCCACCGGCAGCGCGGCCAGCAGTGCCACCACCAGTGGTCGCCAGCGCCAGTGGCGCGCGCTCCAGGTGGTGCCGGCCAGCCACCAGGGCGCCGTGAGCGACAAGCCCAAGCAGCCCAGCGAAGCCACCGGGGCCTGGCCGCCCATGTACACCAGGCAGGCCAGCCCCAGGCCCGCGACACCCAGCGGCATCAGCGCGGCGGCCGACAGGCGCAGACCCGAGCGCGGCAGGCCCCAGGTCCACAGGCCGGGCAGGGCGGCGCACACCGTCAGCACCAGGCCCAGTTGGGCCAGCAACAGGGAGCCGCCCAGGCCGCCCAGCGCCGTCAGGCCCAGCAGCGCCACCGCCAGCGCGGCGGCCGAGCCGGCGGCACCGGTGGGCTCGGCCTGTGGCGCGCGCGGCGACCAGGCCAGCAAGGCCAGCAGCAGCACGCCCGCAAGCACCGCCAGCAGGCGACCCGGCGTGGGCACGGGGCCCAGCAGCCAGGCCGCGGCGCCCAGCCAGGCGAGCGCGCCCAGGCCCCAGGGCCGGGCGGGCGCGTCGGTGCTGCGCGCGGCGCGCGAGCCCAGCAGCGCGGGCAGCATGGCCAGCAGGCCGAGCAGCGCGATCCAGGGCAGCTTGTGCGCCTGTGCCGTGGTGGGCCACAACAGGCCGGGCCACAGGCCCAGCGACAGCGCCAGGGCAATGGCTCCGCCCATGGGCCACCAGGGGCGCAGCGCGGGGGCGCGGGCCGTGCGCAGCAGCGCCAGGCAGGCCAGGCACAGCAGCGCGGGCTGGGCGAGGCTCTGGAAGGCGGGGTGGTGGAGGGCGTCCATGGGCGGGGAGGTGAGCGCCGCCATCATCGCACCGGCGCCCGTCCTCGTGGGGCCCTCGTGGGGCCCTCGTGGGCCCCGGCCCGCTGGTGTCGGCTTCGACTGAGAATGGCGGGCCACACCCGCCTACGCAACAAGCGCCTTGTGCGCCACCAGGAGACAAAGCCCCATGCTCAAACCCGGCCTCATGATGGACCGCCCGCTGCTGATCTCGGGCCTGCTCGAACACAGCGCCGCGCAGCACGCCGATCAACAGGTCGTTTCGCGCGAGACGCACGGCCCCACCGTGCGCTTCAGCATCGCCCAGATCGCCCGGCGCGCGCGCCAGTTGGCCAACGCCCTGCGCGGGCTGGGCCTGCAGCCCGGCGACGCGGTGGCTTCCATCGCCTGGAACAACCACCGCCACCTGGAGGCCTACTACGCGGTCTCGGGCAGCGGCATGGTGATGCACACCTGCAACCCGCGCCTGCACCCCGAGCAGCTCGTCTACATCCTCAACCACGCCGAGGACCGCGTGGTGCTGTTCGACAGCACCTTCGCACCGCTGGTGCAAGCCATCGCGGACAAGTGCCCGCGGGTGTTGGCCTGGGTCTGCCTGAGCGATGCCGTGCACCTGCCCGACGCCGCCGGCGCGGTGAAACCGCTGGCGTACGAGGACCTGATCGCCCACCAGCCCGACACCTTCGACTGGCCCGAATTCGACGAGAAGACCGGCGCGGTGCTTTGCTACACCTCGGGCACCACGGGCAACCCCAAGGGCGTGCTGTACTCGCACCGCGCCATCGTGCTCAACGCCACCACGGCCTGCCTGCCCGACGTGCTGGGCCTGTCCACGCGCGAGAGCATCCTGCCGGTGGTGCCCATGTTCCACATCAACGCCTGGTGCATTCCGTACGCGGCCATGGTGGCGGGCGCGCGCATCGTGCTGCCCGGCCCGCGCCTGGATGGCGCCAGCCTGTACGAGCTGATGGAAAGCGAGAAGGTGACCATCAGCGCCGGCGTGCCCACCATCTGGATGGGCCTGCTGCAGCACGTGGAACAGGGCGGCCTGCGGTTCTCGACGATGCGACGCACGGCGGTGGGCGGCTCGGCCATGCCGCGCGCGTTGATCGAGAAGTTCAACGACGTCTACGGCGTGGAGGTGCGCCACGGCTGGGGCATGACGGAGACCGCCGCCATCGCCACGCTGAGCAACCTGAGCGCGGCCGACTGGGACAAGCCGGCCGAGGAGCGCCACGCCCTGGTGGCGCGCCAGGGCAAGGTGGTCTCGGGCATCGAAATCAAGGTGGTCGACGAGATGGGCGCCACGCTGCCGCGCGACGGCACGTCCCAGGGCGAACTGATGGTGCGCGGCCAGTGGATCGTGGAGCGCTACTACAAGGCCGATCGCACGGCCCTGGTGGATGGCTGGTTTCCCACGGGCGACATCGCCACCATCGCCCCCGACGGCGTGATGACCATCCGCGACCGCACCAAGGACGTGATCAAGAGTGGCGGCGAGTGGATCAGCTCCATCGACCTGGAGAACGCCGCCGCCGGCCACCCGGCCGTGGCGCAGGCGGCGGTGATCGGCATCAAGCACCCCAAGTGGGACGAACGGCCCCTGCTGCTGCTGGTGCGCAAGCCCGGCGCCGCACTGGAGAAGGACGAGATCCTGGGCTTTCTGGGCGAGCGGGTGGCCAAGTGGTGGGTGCCCGAAGACGTGGTGTTCCTGGACGCGCTGCCCGTGGGCGGCACGGGCAAGGTGCAGAAGAACGAGCTGAGAAAGCGCTACGGCGGCGTGTTCAGCGGCGGCGCCTGATCCGCGCGGGCGCGTTCAGAAACTCGCCCAGCGCTCGGGGTCCGCCTCCAGGCGGCGGGGCCGCCGGCGCAGCCACAAACCCGCCGCGAGCGCGCCCACCGCCAGGCCTTCCGCCCCCCACCAGGCCAGGCGTCCCGTGCGCCAGGCGGCCACCGCGAGGGCCAGGCACAGCAGCACGCCCGCCAGCAGGGTGAGGGACAGGGACTTGAACGGATTCGGCATGGGGAGGCTCCGGCAACGACGGCTCGTGTGGCCGCGATCATGGTTTCCCCGCATGACAGCGGCATCACATCGGGCGACGCCGCAGATTGCATATGAAACAATCCGTGGACGCCCCGGCCGCCTCGAGCCCTGGGCGGTCGACCCATGTACCTCCCACCCCAGTTCGCCACCACGGACCCAGCGATCGCGCTGGCGCTGATGCGCGCGCACCCGTTCGCGCAGCTCATCACCACCGACGAGGCGGGGTTTCCTTTCCTCACGCCGCTGCCGCTGCATGCGGTGGACGGCGGGGAAGGGGGCGAGGGCCTCACCCTGCTGGGCCACGTGGCCCGGCCCAACCCGCAGGCGGCGCACCTGCGCGAGCGGCCCCAGGCCCTGGTGGTTTTCAACGGCCCGCACGCCTACATGACGCCGCGCGTCTACCCGGATGTGCAGCGCGTGCCGACCTGGAATTACCTCATGGTGCAGGCGCGCGTCGAGGCGCGCTTCATCGAGTCCTTCGACGACAAGGACCGCCTGCTCAAGCACCTCATCCACGAACACGACCCTGCCTACGCCGAGCAGTGGCGCAGCCTGCCCGAGGACTTCCAGCACAAGCTCATGCAGGGAATCCACGCCTTCGAGCTGCGGGTGCTGGAACTTCGCTGCAAGGTCAAGCTCAACCAGCACCGCCGCGAATCCCACGCGGCGATGCTGCGCCTGTATGAACAGGGCGGCGAGCAGGAGCAGGCCCTGGCGGGCTGGATGCGCCGGCTGAACCTGGGAACCACCGAACCATCATGAGCGACCGTTTCACGATCCGTCGGCGGCTCGCCGCGTGCGCGCTGGGTGCTGCGCTGAGCCCGTTGGCGGGGGCGCAGCCTGCCGGCCCTGCAGCGCCCGTCGCGCTGCCCGCCGGCTTCGCCACCACCAGCGCGGTGGAGCGCCTGGTGAACCTGCCGCCCGCCGTCGTCGCGCCAGCGGTGGCGCGCGCCGCCTTCGACCCGCTGGCCGCCGAGCTGCGCTGGCGCACCAGCCTGCAGGCATTCGCCGAGCAGGACCGCCTGTCACGTCCCGAGCCCGGTGGCGTGCTGTTCGTGGGCAGTTCCTCGATCCGCCTGTGGGACAAGCTGGAGACGGCCTTCCAGCAGCAGCCGGTGGTGATCAAGCGCGGATTTGGCGGCTCGCGTCTGGCCGACTGCGTGGCGTTCATCGACCGGCTGGTGCTGCCCTACCAGGCGCGCCAGGTGGTGCTGTACGCGGGCGAGAACGATCTGGACGAGGGCGCCACGCCGGCCGAGGTGCTGCTGCGCTACGAGCGCTTCGTGCAGCAGGTTCTGCAGGCGGCGCCGGCCACGCGCATCGCCTTCGTCTCGATCAAACCCAGCCCGGCGCGCGAACTGCTGCTGCCCGCGATCCAGGCCACCAACCGGCTGATCAAGGCCTACACCGACGGCCATCCCCAGCTCGACTTCATCGACGTGCACAGCGCCATGCTCGACGAGGCCGGCCGGCCCCGGGGCGAGTTGTTCGGCGCTGACCGCCTGCACCTCAACGCCACCGGCTACGGCATCTGGCGCGACCTCATCTCGGCGCGTCTGAAGCTCTGACGACGGACACCGCGCCGGCGCGCCCGGCGGCACCGCGTCGCCAGCGCTCCAGGGCCCGGGTGGCCCAGGCCGTTACCCACAGCCCGGCGAGTCCCAGCACCAGCACGGCGGTGTCGATCCACCAGGCGCGCTGATCGGTGGCCGCGCCCAGCAGCGCCAGCGCCACCAGCGACATCACCAGGTGCGCGCAGAACACCGGCAGGGAGGCGCGCCCCAGCAGCTCCAGCGCGCGCAGGCGCGGCAGGCGGCGCGCCAGGCCCGGTCCGACATGCAGGGCCAGCAACAGCAGCGACAGGAAGTCCAGCAGGCGCAGCGGCCCCAGCGTCCACTTGTCGAACAGGCGATTGACCGCGTCCACGCCCGGCAGCGGCACCTGGCCGACGGCGTGGCGCCAGACGAAGCACAGCAGCGCCATGAACAGCGCCAGCAACAGCATCCAGCGCGGGATGGGCGGCACCGGATTCGGGCCTGCCTCGTGCCGCGTGGCGCCCATCCACAGGCCCAGCATCCACAGGAACTGCCAGGCCAGGATCTCGAAGGCGCCCATGTCCTGGTAACGCACGGGCAGCGCCACCACCCGCTGCAGGGCGCCGTGCAGCAGGGGACCCAGGCCGAATTGAGCGCCGAACCACAGCGCCAGGCTCAGCCCCAGCATCCAGCCCCAGGCACCGCGGCGCCCATGCATGATCACCAGCGGGCTGACCACCATGAACACGATATAGATGGGCAGGATGTCCAGCAGCGCGGGGTTGTAGAGCAGCAGTGCCGCGCTCAGCATGGCCGTCAGCGGCTCGGCCAGGTAGAAGGCGAGCAGGTCGGTGACGGCGGGCTGGCGGCCCGCCACGGCGAGGCCCGCGATCACGGTGAAGGCGAAGCCGATCAGCGCGATCTGGCAGGCATAGAGCGCCACCGCGCGCCCCCAGAAAGCCCGGCGCATCGCATCCTCACCGTCGCGCCGTCCGCGGGCCGCGTACACCAGGCCGGCCATGTAGGCGGAGAGAAAGACGAAGCCCTCGGCGGCCGAGACGAAGCCCAGGGGCTGTCCCGTGATCGACGCATAGCGCGTCGGCAGGTGGGTCGTCGTCATCAGGATGAGCATCAGGCCGCGCAAGGCGTCGAGCTCCCAGCGACGGGTGTCCGTGGATCGCATGGCGGAAGCGGTTTGAGGAGACGCGCAGCCCGGCCCGCTGGGCACGGGCCGCAAGGCGGGCAGGTTCAGCCTGGCTGGAGCGCCGGGCCACGGGTGAAGTTCCCGGCCGCGGGTCCGGGGAACCTCAGCGCAGGGCGCCCGCCAGCATGGGGCGCAGGCGACCGCCCCCGTCGCGCCACTGCGCGGCCAGCGCCACCGCGAACAGGCTGGCGAAGGCGGCCGCCAGCAGCAGGGCGTCGGTGCTCCAGGGCCGCAGGGTCTGGATCGAGCCGAAGAACGCCAGGGTGAACAGCACGATCACCAGGTGCGCACAGAACACCGGCAGCGACTGGCGGCCCAGCAGTTCCAGCGGCAGCGGGCGAGGCAGGGCACGCCACAGCGGCGCGCTGACCAGCAGCAAGGCGACCAGGCAGGCGCCGTTGAGCAGGCGCAGGGGGCCCAGGGACCATTTGTCGAACAGCGCGGCCACCGCCGGCACGCCGGGCATCGGGTCTTGCCCCACCATGTGGCGCCAGAGCAGGGCGGCCGCCGCGAGCAGCATCGCCGGGACCCAGACCCACCAGCGCGGGCGCGGCATCGGGGTGCGGCGGCTGCCCAGCCACAGCCCGGCCACCCACAACAGCTGCCAGGCGAACAGGTGGAAGGCACCCATGTCGCGGTAGGGCACGGGCCAGCCGTAGGCGCGCGCCAGGCCATGCAGGGCCGCGCCCAGGCCCCATTGCTCGGCCAGCCACAGCAGCAGGCTGGCACACAGCAGGCCACGCCAGCCGTGGCGGCGGCCGTGTACCAGCAGCCAGGGCGTGACCAGCATGAAGAGGATGTAGAGCGGCAGCACGTCCAGCAGCGGCGGGTTGTGCAGCAGCACCAGCGCCGCGCCCACGGCGGTCGCGCGGTCGATGAAGAAGTACTCGAGCAAGCCGGTGACGCCACCCTGGTGGCGCACCACACCCAACCAGGCGATGAGCGTGAAAGCCAGCAGCAGCAGCGCCAGCTGGCACAGGTAGAGCTGGCCGGCGCGCCGCCACAGGGCAGCGCGCAGCTCGGCGACACCCACGCGTTCGGCCCGCGCGCCGTAGACGCGCCCGGCCAGCAGCGCCGACAGGAACACGAAGCCCTCCGCCGCCGAGACGAAGCCGAAGGGCTGGCTCAGCACCGGCGAGAAGCCGGTGGGCATGTGGGTAAGGGTCATGAGCACCAGCATGAGGCCGCGCAGCGCGTCGAGCTCCCACAGCCGGCCGCTCGTGCGGGGGGTGGACATTTATTGAGGGTTTTCCCTGGGCAACCCGGGATCATGCCAGAGCGCGCGGGCCGTTCGGATCCTTCCCCTCTGAAAGAGCGTCGGGTGAGGGCGCTCGCCTACACTCGCCCGCATGACGCCGAGCCAGGACCGTGACGAAGCCTTCATGCGCCTGGCGCTGAACGAGGCCCGCGCCGCCGCCGAGGCGGGCGAAGTGCCCGTGGGGGCCGTGCTGGTGAAGAACGACGCCGTCATCGCCACCGGCCGCAATGCCCCCATCGGCTCGCACGACCCGAGCGCGCACGCCGAGATGGTGGCCCTGCGCGAAGGCGCGCGCCGCCTGGGCAACTACCGGCTCGACGGCTGCACCCTCTACGTGACGCTGGAGCCCTGCGCCATGTGCAGCGGGGCCATGCTGCACGCCCGGCTGGACCGCGTGGTGTACGGTGCCCCCGACCCGAAGACGGGCGCCGCGGGCTCGGTGATCGACCTCTTCGCGCAGCCGCAACTGAACCACCAGACGCGGGTTCAGGGCGGCGTGCTGGCCAGCGCAGGCGCCGAGCTGCTGCGCGAATTCTTCAAGGAGCGCCGCATGAACCCCCATCCCCTGCGCGAGGACGCCCTGCGCACACCCGATGCCGCCTTCGAGAACCTGCCCGGTTACCCCTGGGCACCGCGCTACCTGAGCGATCTGCCCGCGCTGGGCGGGCTTCGCTTGCACTACCTGGACGAAGGTCCAGCCCTTGGACAGGCTCAGGGCGAGCGGACCTTGACCTGGCTCTGCCTGCACGGCAACCCGGCCTGGAGCTACCTCTATCGCCACATGGTCCCGGTGTTCCTGGGTGCGGGGCATCGCGTGGTCGCGCCCGATCTCATCGGCTTCGGCAAGAGCGACAAACCCAAGAAGGACGGCGCCCATTCCTTCACCTGGCACCGCCAGGTGCTGCTGGAATTCGTGGAGCGGCTGGACCTGCGCGATGTGGTGCTGGTGGTGCAGGACTGGGGCGGCCTGCTGGGCCTGACGCTGCCCATGGCCGCGCCCGATCGCTACCGGGGCGTGCTGCTGATGAACACCACACTGGCCACCGGCGAGGCGCCGCTGTCGCCGGGCTTCCTGGCCTGGCGCGACATGTGCGCGAGCAAGCCCGACTTCTCGGTGAGCCGCCTGTTTGCGCGCGGCAACCCGCAGATGAGCGAGGCCGAGTGCGCGGCCTACGACGCGCCGTTCCCCGACCGCGGCCACCGCGCCGCCTTGCGCGCGTTCCCGCCCATGGTCCCCGAGTTTCCCGACAGCGACGGCGCCGCCGTCGGCCGTGAGGCGCGCCGCTTCTGGCGCGAGCAGTGGCAAGGCCAGAGCCTCATGGCCATCGGCCAGCAGGACCCGGTGCTCGGCGAGCCGGTGATGCGCGCGCTGCGCGAGGACATCCGCGGCTGCCCCGAACCCATGCTGCTGCCCCAGGCCGGTCACTTCGTGCAGGAGCACGGCGAGCCCATCGCGCGCGCGGCCCTGAGGCATTTTTCTCCTTCGGATTCATGAGCCACATCTACATCTATTCCCCTGCCAGCGCGGTGCGCGACAAGGCCGCGTTCCGACGCGGCGTGAAGCGGCTCGAGGCCCTGGGCCACGAGGTCGAGATCGACGCCGACGCGCTGCGCGCCCACATGCGCTTTGCGGGCGACGACGCCACCCGCCTGGCCGCCATCGGCCGCGCCGCGGCCAGTGGCGCCGACGTGGCGCTGATCTCGCGCGGCGGCTATGGGCTCACGCGCCTCCTGCCCGAACTGCCCTACAAGGCCATCACGAAAGCCATCGACAAAGGCACGCGCTTCGTCGGTCTGAGCGACTTCACCGCGCTGCAGCTGGCGCTGTTCGCCAAGGCCGGCGCCACCACCTGGGCCGGCCCCGCGCTGGGCGAGGACTTCGGCACCGAGGCCGAACCCGACGAGATCATGCTGGCCTGCTTCGGCGACTTGCTCGATGGCTCGGCCGAGGGCTCGGGCTGGACCCTGCCGCTGGCCGACGCCAGGGCCCACGCCGCCAAACCCAGGCGACACGTGCACGAAGCCACGCTGTGGGGCGGCAACCTGAGCGTGCTGTGTTCGCTGGTGGGCACGCCCTACCTGCCGGGGGTGAAGGGCGGGGTGCTGTTCCTGGAAGACGTGGGTGAGCACCCGTACCGCCTGGAGCGCCAACTGACGCAGTTGCTGCTGGCGGGCGTGCTCGACGCGCAGAAGGCCGTGCTGCTGGGCTCGTTCAACCGCTTCAAGCCGGTGCCGGGCTACGACCGCGGCTTCTCGCTCAAGACCGTGACGGACTGGCTGCGTTCAAAGACCAAAACCCCGATCTATACCGGCCTGCCGTTCGGGCATGTGCCCACCAAGGTGCTGCTGCCCGTGGGGCGCACGGTGGACATGGTGGTGGAGGGGCGCGACGCCTTGATATTCTGGGGGCATGAGCCCCACGATCACGACCACCACCACTGAGGGGGTGGTCAGACGCGTCGTATGCGGGACGCGTCGATCAGCGCCTTGGGCACGAGGCCCTGGAACACCGGCGAGAGGCCCTGCACGCGGTGCACCGCCAGCGCCTCGCCGTGCACGCGGCTGAGCACCGCGACCAGTTCGCCACGCGCATACCAGAGGCTGTGCGCGTCGTGCATGAACTTCAGGCGCCGCTTGAGGGACGGGTTCAGGCGCGCGCCTTCTTCGCCCAGCACGGCCAGCATGGCCTCGCGCACGGGTTCCAGTTCGTCCTCGTCGTCCGCGCGCGCGCTCGGGCCCAGCAGGGCCGAGATGCTGTTGCGGAGACTTGGCTTGAACCAGCGCATGGGCGTGAGAGTTCCGTCACACGAAAGGGAGGGCCAGAATACGGCTTGAAGTATGTCGATGCAATCACGCAAGCCCTGATACATCGGAAAAAACAACAGTAAATCATGCCGTTAGCGCAGGAGTCTCATGCACTACCTTAGGCAAGTAAAGCTTTTGCACTCATTGTTGGCGGCGCGACACACCCGACATGGCCTTTCACGTCGCGCAAAGGCCACTCGCATCGGTTGAGGATGTAACGATCTGCTCGAGGGGCCATGCTCTAATGGTCCGCAGGTTTTCCCCACCCATGCCCGAACTCACGATCGCCTTTGTCGACCTCACCGGTAGCACGTCCGTGTTCGAGACGTTGGGCAATGACCGGGCCACCAAGGCGGTCACCAAGCTGACGCAGTGGATCGGCTCGCGCGGCCAGGCCAACGGCGGCACGGTGGTGAAAATGCTGGGCGACGGTGTGCTGATGGCCTTCGCGGACAACCGCGCGGCCGTCGATTCCATGGTCCAGATCCAGCAGGAGCATGGCAAGCGCGTGCAGCAATGGCCGGCCCACCTCAAGCTGCTCATGCAGATCGGCCTGGCGCGCGGTGCGGTGGTGTGGGTGGACGGCGACTGCTTCGGCGATGCGGTGAACCTGGCCTCGCGACTGAGCGACCTGGCCGGGCCCGAGCAGATCTTCGCCAGCGACACCGTCATCCACCAGCTCGAACCGCGCTCGCTGGTGCGCAGCCGCAACCTCGGCGCCATGCGCATCAAGGGCAAGGTCGATCCCTGCGAGGTGTTCCGCATCGAGTGGCAGGCCGACATGCAGTCCGAGTTCCTCACCGTGCCCGCCGACCTGCACGCCCTCACGCCCAAAGACGATTCCGACTTCGCCGGCATCGAACTCGCCTGGCTCGACGCCACACGCACCTTCGGCTCCGGCGAGCTGCCGCTGCGCATCGGCCGCGTGCCCGAGGCCAGCTTCGTGGTGAGCGACCCGCGCGTCTCGCGCATGCACGCCACCATCGGCCTGCGCTCGGGCAACTACGTGCTGGAAGACGTGAGCAGCTATGGCACCTGGGTGCGCTTCGGCGGCAGCGATTCGGTGGTGCAGCTGCGCCGCCAGGAATGCCTGCTGACCAGCGACGGCGAGATCTCGCTGGGTGCGCCGTTCTCCGATTTCAGCGCCCCCACCGTGGCCTTCAAGCTCATGGACGGCAGCATGGCGCTGGCCCGCAACGCGGCCGCCAGCGCGCGCTAAGGCTTAGTAACCATGGTCTTCAGCGGCAAAGCCTGGCAACGAACTTTTACTCGGTGACGCTCGAACGTCGCAGCGCGACCCAGTCGAGCAGTTCGCGGTTGGTGTGTTGCGCGAGGTCTCGAAGCTGGGCGAGCCAGTCAATGTCCTGCGACGGCCACTGCTGCCGCTCAAGCAGCGGCACATATATGCCACGACTGAAATGGTGCAGTGCTTGCGCCCCCACTTCACCGCTTGTGCCGACCAAGGAATGCAGCACGTCGATGGCTCTTTGCCTATCACGCTCGTTGGCAGCGACAGCGAGTTGCTCCACCAGTGAATGGATGCGAGGTAGGTAATCGCCCAGCAATTCGTCAACCAAGCCAATGCGCAGGAAACCCTCCAGGCGACAAACATTGATCAGAGTTGTCACAACCGGAATCGCGACGGTAGCTGAGGCAACCTCGCGCTTCAAAGGTTGCAGGCCCACCATTGAACCTAGGCGTTCGTATAGCAGCGGCGCCTCCACGGGCTTGAGGACAAAGTCGCCCACGCCAACCGCGCGCGCCTCCGCAACCTCGTCGTCGCCCGCGTGCGCAGTAACCGCCAGAATGGGAACCGCGTTCAGACAGCCACCCAGCGCGCGAATGGCCCGAGCCAGTTCGATTCCGCTCATGCCTGGCATATGGATATCGAGGACGACGGCGTGCCAAGCGTCATCGCGGCGTAGCTCGTGTAGCGCAGCGTCGCCGCTGTCTGTCTCCAACACGTGGGCTCCCGCCTGCCTGAGATACGCCGCTATAGCCGCGCGGTTGCACGGGTTGTCGTCCACCAGCAGCACTCGCTTGTCCTTCAAGCGATCTCGGGCGCTCCAGTGTCCACGTTCGCGCGCGTGCATGGCTTGGTTCACGGCGTCCAACAGCCCGATCCGGTCCACAGGTTTGCTCACGAAGCCATCGAAGCCGGCGTTCCCGATTTTCACGCGCGTGAGATGACCGGACTCGCTCGTGCGCGCGAGGAGGCAGGTGTGTCGATTGGCTGGAGCATCGCCGCGACGCACACGTTCGGCAAGCTCATAGCCGCTCATGCCGGGCATGTTCAGATCCAACACCACCACGTCGTAAGAGTGCGCTCTGAGCGCATCCAGCGCCTGCAGGCCGTCTGCAGCCTCCTCAACGACCACGTCCAACGGCTGCAGCATCAGCAGTGTGGACATACGCAATGCGCTGTCGTCATCAACCACGAGGAGACGCCGGCCTGCCCACTGCTCGCGGACTTCGATCAGAAACGCAGCACCCCGCGCCTCGAGCTCCTTTGCATCCACTGGTGGGAAGCTCAGAATGAACTCGGTATGGCTGCCGAGTACTGACTCGCAACGTATGTCGCCGCCGAATGCACGCATCACTCGGTGGCAGTAGGCCAGGCCCAATCCAGTCCCGCCAAGCTTTCCCGTCGATCGGAACGGCTTGAAAAGCGTCTGCAAGACTTCAGCATCCATGCCAGGTCCGTCATCGCGCACCACGATCAAGTTGCTCCCCACGGATATCTGTAGTCGCGCGTCGGGATAGATCGACAGGTAGTACAGCGCGTTTTTCATCAAATTGAATAGGACAAATAGAACCGCTGTCTCATCTCCACGAAAAACGAAATCGTCGTGTATCAGAAGTTTGACCTTGGCACGCTGCAGATCGTTGTCGTAGCCGTACTCCTCCACCGCCTTGGCACACACCTGTGCGGCGGACAGGTAGGCGAAGCGCTGGGAGTCGAGTGGCTTGTCGTTCACCTCGTCGAGTGTCATGGTGATGACCTGAAGTCCCCGTTGCACGGCCATCTCTCCTTGGGAGACGTGACGATGCAACCGTTCTATTTCCGTCCCCGAGCCAAACGTGCCTTGCTCATGCGCGCCGAGAACTGGAAGCGCCTGTCGAATGTTGTCTAGGCTGTACCGGACCTGCGCCATGGGATTGCGCATCTCATGCGCAATGGATCCGGCAAGCGAGGCATAGGCCTGCCGAACCCGCTCTACCGTGGCCTGCTCCAGGGCGAACTTGAAAAGACTTCCACCCACCACGCCAACCACCAGTACCGGCAGCCGGAGCACATACTCGAGTGGCAATTGGGGGTTCGGGTCCGTCCATGCATAGATGCCTGCCGCGGCGCCAAAACCGACGATCAACATCACGATGAAGTTGCGCCAGTCGGCCAACAACATAAGCAGGAACACCGACATGAATGTGTTGCCCACTGCCGCCGGACCGCCGCCATTCTTGAGCGACGTGAAGACGAGCGTAAACGGCAGAGCGATCGTCATCGCGATGTAGCAGGCGGGCAGGTAGCAGGCTTGCAATCGCTTGGGCCAGTAGTTCCTGGCTGCAAGAAGCAGCAGCAACGATACGACTGTCATTCGAAGCATGAAGTCGTCGTATCCAGATGAAGATCGTACATAGCGCATTCCGTACATCAAGGGATATCCGATCACTCCGAAGAAGATCATGTAGCGCAGCAGCAAAGGGCTGGGCTGGTGATAAGACTTGAAGTAGGCAAAGAGCTGTTTGAACCAGGAAACCATGGGAGACACCGCCTTCTGAAGTGATTTTTGCGTCGGCGTCGTGCCAGGCTCAAGAGCAGCGCTTCAAGGCCCTATCCACGTCATCCGCCGTCCCACGTATGAGGGAGTAGACCTTGTTCGTCCCCGGCAATGGCAGGTCTTGAGCCAATGTTGCGAAACCAAATCGGCGATACAGCCGGCTCAATGCTCGCGTGCAGGTGGCCCACAACGTCTCTACATGGGCATCGGCGAATGCGTGCAGCAGAGCTTTCTGAAGGCAGTGTCGCAAGGCGTCGACGTCGGTTCGATATTGGGGCGCCATTACCAAGCGGCCGACCTCCCAGGCCCCACACGTCAACGAAAAATCATCAGATGGAAGTTGCGGCAGGAACTCTTCCGTCAGCGTCAGTCCGTAGCCCAGCGGAACGATTCGAATCGTGCCGATTCGCTGATCCATCAAATCAAACGCAACGACGATGCCGCACGCGTCTCGTTTCTTTTCGAGCTCTTGAAAGCGAGCTCCTGCAGCGGCATGCACTGACAGATCGATCTCCTCACGCAAAGACAACACGGTGGCGATGTCACCGTCACCGTGCAAGCGATGCAGCGATATCTCCTCATTGCACCGGCGCGTTCGCATGAAGACCGCGTCGAGCGGAACAGAGGGCGTGGCGATTGAAAGGTCCATGGACGGTAGCTTCTGGGCGGGATCGTCTGCCCTGCGGAGTACCAGAAGGCAACGCGCTCGCATCGGTCTGAGTCCCGCATCGCCACTTGCGTGACAAGCGTCCATCTGCGCCATACCCATCAGGGGTATATCCTCGCGGCTCGTCATAAATCCGTGAGACAAATCCATGCGCTGGATCCGCCGCCTCGCCACCCTGATCGGCCTGTTGCTCGTGCTGGCCGCCGCCCTGGGCCTGTGGTACGCCAGACAGACGATTCCGCAGACCGATGGCCAATTGCAGGTGAGCGGGCTGGCCGCGCCGGTTCAGGTCAACCGCGACGGCAGCGATGTGACGCACATCCTGGCGCAGGGTCCGCGCGACGCCTGGATGGCGCTGGGCTACGTGCACGCGCAGGAGCGCGGCTGGCAGCTCGCCTTCAACCGCGCGGTCATGCGCGGCACCTTGTCCGAGTTCCTGGGCCCGGCCACGCTGGAGACCGACAAGCTCATGCGCACCCTGGGCATCCGCCAGGTGGCGCTGCGCCAACTGGCCACGCTGCCGCCGGATGCGAAGGCCGCCGTGGAGGCGTACAGCGCGGGCGTCAACGCCTTCTTCGCCGGCAGCGAACAGGCGCTCACGCCCGAGTTTCTGGTGCTGGGCGTGGACCCCCGTGAAGAGGCAAAGCGAGGCGCCTGGTGGGACCCGGCGGACAGCGTGGGCTGGTCGATCATGATGGCGCTGGACCTGGGCGGCAACTGGGGCAACGAGTTCGCGCGCCTGTCCGCGCTGCAGGTGCTGGACACGCCCGCGCTGTGGGAACTGTTCCCGCCGTACCCGGGCGAGGCGCCCGCAGCCACGGCCGATCTGGGCCGGCTGTACCGCGAGCTGGGCGTGTTCAAGGTCAACGGCACGGGCAGCAAGCCGGGCAACGGCACCGCGACCTCGCAGGCGCCGTCCGCAGGCGAGGTCGCCGAGGTCGCCGGCTGGCGCGAGCGCATCGCGCTGGACCTGCGCGACTGGACCGCCGGTTTCGGCTTCAACGAGAACAAGGGCTCCAACAACTGGGTGGTGGCCGGTTCGCGCACGAAGACCGGCCAGCCTCTGCTGGCCAACGACCCGCACCTGGGCCTGAGCGCGCCCGCCATCTGGTACTTCGCGCGCCTGCAGGCGCCCGACGCCGGCGGGCTCAAGGGCATGGACGTGATCGGCGCCACGCTGCCGGGCACGCCCTTCGTGGTGCTGGGCCGCACAGCCGGCGTGGCCTGGGGCTTCACCAACACCGGGCCCGACGTGCAGGACCTCTACCTCGAGCAGATCAACCCCGCCAACACCGGCGAGTACCGCGTGCCCTCGGCCGACGGCGAGCCCGCATGGGCCCCGTTCACCGTGCGCGCCGAGACCATCCGCGTGAAAGGGCAGGCCGACGTGACGCACCTGGTGCGCCACACGCGCCACGGCCCGGTGCTCAGCGACGCGCAGGCGCAGCACGGCAAGGTCATCGACACCACGCGCTTCGTGCTGGCGCTGCGCTGGACCGCGCTGGACGACGAGGACAACGTGGCCGCGACGCTGGCCTCCAACCGCGCGCAGAGCGTGGAGGAACTGCTGGCCGCGTTCTCCACCTTCCGCGCGCCGATGCAGAACATCGTGATGGCCGATCGCACCGGGCGCATCGCGTACAAGGCGGCCGGCGTTGTGCCACTGCGCTCGGCGGACAACGACATCCGCGGCGTGGCGCCGGCCCCGGGCTGGGAGCCGCGCTACGACTGGACGGGCTGGCTGCCCTACGCCGACACGCCGCAGGACGATGGCGCGCGCGGCTGGATCGCCACCGCGAACCAGCGCATCCACGCGGCCGACTACCCGCACTTCATCACCCAGGACTGGGCCCCGCCGTACCGCCAGCAGCGCATCGAGACCCTGCTGGAGGCCACGCCCAAGCACGACGTGGCCAGCATGCGGTCCCTCCAGGGCGACCAGCATGCCGAGTCCACGCTGCGGCTGATGCCACACCTGTTGAAGGCGCCTTCCACGCACCCGCTCGCGGAGGCCGCGCGCGCCGCGCTGCAGGGCTTCGACGGCGTGATGCGCGCCGATTCGGCGGTGCCGCTCATCTACACGGCCTGGATCGACGAGTTCACGCGCGGCGTGATCGGCCAGCGCCTGGGCAAGGAGCGCTTCGAGTCGCTGTACGGCAAGCGCCTGTTCCGCCAGTCGGTGGAAGCTTTCCTGGAGAGCGACAACCGCGCCTGGTGCGGCGTGCAGGGCTGCGTGCACGCCTCGGGCGAGGCCTTCTCGCGCGCGCTGGACAGGCTCTCGGCCGTGCACGGATCGGACGTGTCGACCTGGCGCTGGGGCGACGCGCACCCGGCCATCTCGGCGCACCGGCCGTTCTCGAACGTGAAGCCGCTGGCGCGCTTCTTCGAGGTGCGCGAGCCCACCGGCGGGGACCCCTTCACCGTGAACGTGGGCCAGTACCACCTGGACAAAGCCGACGCCCCGTTCGCCAACCGCCACGCGGCCAGCCTGCGCGCCATCTACGACCTGGCCGACCTCGACCGCTCGGTCTTCATCTACCAGACGGGCCAGAGCGGCAACGTGTTCTCCAGCCGCTACCGCGACATGAGCGCCACGTGGCTGGCCAACGGGCACCGCACGCTGAGCCTGAGACCACCCAAGTGGGCGAGTCAGTTGGAGCTGACGCCCTGAGCCGGGCGCGGCTTATTTCAGGTTGCCCTTGAGGAACTGGGCCAGCCGCTCGCTCCTGGGGGCGGCCAGCACCTCACGCGGCACGCCCTGTTCCTCGATGCAGCCCTTGTGCAGGAAGATGAGGTGCGAAGACACCTCGCGGGCAAAGCCCATCTCGTGCGTCACGACCACCATGGTGCGGCCTTCCTCGGCCAGCAGTCGCATGACGCGCAGCACCTCGCCCACCAACTCCGGATCGAGAGCGGAGGTGGGCTCGTCGAAGAGCATCACCGCGGGCTCCACCGCCAGGGCGCGCGCAATGGCCACGCGCTGCTGCTGGCCGCCGCTCATGTGCGAGGGGTAGCGGTCTTCCACACCGGCCAGGCCCACGCGCTCCAGGTACTTGCGCGCCGTCTGCACCGCCTGATCGCGCGGCACGCCCAGCACGTGCACGGGCGCCTCGATGATGTTCTGCAGCACCGTCATGTGCGCCCACAGGTTGAAGTGCTGGAACACCATGGCCAGGCGCGTGCGCAGGCGCTGCAGTTGCTTCGCGTCGACGGCGTGCAGCTCGCCGTGCCGGTCGGCCGCGAGCTTGAGCTCCTCGCCGCCGAGCACGATGCGCCCCGCGTTGGGTTTCTCCAGCAGGTTGATGCAACGAAGCAGGGTGCTCTTGCCCGAGCCCGAGCTGCCGATCAGGCTGATCACATCGCCCGCGCGCGCCTCGAGCGAGACGCCCTTGAGCACCTCGTTCTGGCCGAAGCGCTTGTGGATGTCGTGCACGGCCAGCAGGGGCGCGGCGGCCGCGGGGGAGGGGGCGGTCGATGTCATGGGTGGCTGGTGAATCAGGCGCCGAGCAGGTGCCCGGTGCGGAACGGTGTGGCGCCGGCGATCTTGCAGAGTTCGCCACCGGCCACGACATAACGTTCGCCGATGGCGGCGTAGAGCACGCCCGCCACGCCGGCGGTGACCCGGTGCACGCGCGAGGCGCCGGGCGCGGTGGGGTCGATGATCTCGGCCACGAGCTCGCCCGCGGCGAGCGTGTCGCCCGGGCGGGCGCTGAACACCACCACGCCCGCCACGGGGCTGTGCAGCGTCTCCGAACCCGCCAGCGGCGTGGCCTGGCACGAGGGCTCGGGAATCGCGGGTGCCGGCCCGTCGATCACGCCCAGGTGTTGCAGGTAGGTCATGAGGGCTGTGGCGTCGGCCTGCGCGTGCGCGTGCGACACGTCGCCTTCGCCGCGCAGTTCCACGGTGGCGCTGGCGCAGCCCTGCGGCAGCGGGTGGGTGATGCCTTCGTCCCGCAGTCGCTCGGCCAGGCGCCACCACAGGCCGGAGAGCGATTCGTCGAAGGGCTCGCCGCCCGAGTCGCGCGCGAGCAGCACCGCGCGGCAGCCCAGCAGCCAGGCCAGCGGCGCCAGCGGCGGCCAGCAGGCCTCTTCGGCGTACAGGTGCAGCACGGCCTCCCAGTCGCAGTGCAGGTCGAGCACCACGTCGGCGTCGTGCGCCAGCAGGAAAAGCTGGCGGCGCAGGCTGTCGAGTTCGCTCGCGGGCTGCCATGCCTGGAGCCAGTCGGTGGCGGCGCGGCGCACCAGGGCCACGTTGGCGGCCGGGTCCGCGCCGAGGCGAGCGCGCACCGCGTCGAACACGGCATCCGCCAGCTTGGGGTAGTGGCGGTTGAAGTTCTGCGCGGTGCCGAATTCGAAGCGGCCCATGGCGCGGTGGTTGAGCCGCTGCGACAGGCCGATGGGGTTGGCCGCCGGCACCAGCACCACCTGCCCGCGCAGGCGGCCGGCGCGCTCGGCGGCTTCGAGCAGGGGGCGCAGGTGGTGCGCCACCAGCATGCCCGGCAGTTCCTCGGCGTGCAGGCTGGCCTGCAGATAGACCTTGGGCCGGGCGTCGGCCGCGCCGTACCGGAAAGAGACCAGGTGCTTCTGGCTGCCCAGGCTCGGGCTCAACAGGGGGTGTTCACGCCGTTCCATGGTGGACACACGATAGCTCAGTGGGGGCTCAGTGCGCGCGCGGCGCGAGGTGCGCAAGGAAGTGCCGCTCGCTCAGCTTGAACACGCCCACCAGGGTGAAGGTGATGGTGAGGTAGATGGCGGCGGCGAAGATGTAGGCCTCGAAGGGCAGGTAGAAGTCGGAGTAGATGCGGCTGGCGGCGGCCGTCACGTCCAGCATGGCCGGCACGGCGCTGGCCAGGCTGGTGCTGTGCAGCATCATCACGACCTCGTTGCTGTAGGCGGGCAGGGTGCGGCGCATGGCGCTGGGCAGCACGATGCGCCGCAGCGCCTGCCAGCGGCCCATGCCCATGGCCTGCGCGGCCTCGATCTCGCCGGCCGCCGTCTCGCGGATGGAGCCCGCCAGCATCTCGGCCGTGTAGCCCGCCGTGTTCAGGCTGAAAGCGAGCAGGGCGCAGAAGAAGGCGTCCTTGAACAGGGTCCAGGGCCACACCGCGTCCCAGCGCGCCTGGATCCATTCGAGCTGGGCCAGGCCGTAATAGATCATGTACATCTGGATCAGCAGCGGCGTGCCGCGGATCACGTAGGTGTACCCCCCGACCAGCCAGCGCAGCGGCGCCGGGCCCTGCGTGAGCGCCAGCGCGAACACCACCGCCAGCACGCCGCCGATGGCCAGGCACGACAGCAGCAGGCTCAGGGTGGTGAGCACGCCCTCGCCGTACATGGCGAGGTGGGCGGGTTGGAAGATGATGTCCCAGCGCATGGATGATGCTCGAAACGGCTCAGGCCGTGCGCTTGACGCCCAGGCTGAAGCGCCGGTTGACCCAGCGCAGCGCCCACAGCGACACCGAGGTGTAGACGAGGAACAGCGCCGCCGCGAACAGGAAGAAGGTGAAGGGCTCGCGCGTGGCCGCGCTGGCCTGCTTGGCCAGGTAGGTCATCTCGTGCAGGCCGATCAGGCTGACCAGGGCCGTGGCCTTGATGAGCACCAGCCAGTTGTTGGTGAAGCCGGGGATGGCGTAGCGCACCATCTGCGGCGCGGTGATGCGCAGGAAGGTGCGCAGCGGCCCCATGCCGAAGGCCCAGGCCGCTTCCATCTGCCCGCGCGGAATGGCCAGGATGGCACCGCGGAAGGTTTCCGTCATGTAGGCGCCGTAGATGAAGCCGATGGTGAGCACGCCGGCCGCGAAGGGGTTGATGTCCACCGTGCGGCGGCTGCCCATGGCCTCGAGCAGGTGGTTCAAACCGATGGTGCCGCCGTAGAAGACGAGCAGCATGAGCACGAGTTCGGGCACGCCGCGCACCACCGTGGTGTATGCCGTGGCCAGCCACACCAGGGGGCGGCGGCCCGAGAGCTTGGCCACCGCGCCCACCAGGCCCAACAAAATGGCCACCCCGAGGGCGGCCAGTGAGACGCCCACCGTGAGCAGGGCGCCTTGCAGGATGGACTGGTAGTAGCCGGACAAACCGCTCGCGGCTTACTTGCCGTAGACGTCGAAGTCGAAGTACTTCTTGCTGACGGTGTCGTAGACGCCGTTGGAGCGGATGGCCTTGATGGCGGCGTTCAGCTCGTCCTTGAGCGCGGTTTCGCCCTTGCGAAGCGCCACGCCCACGCCGGTGCCGTAGTACTTGGGGTCGTCCAGCACAGGGCCGACGAAGCCGTAGTCCTTGCCCTCGGGCTTGCTCAGGAAACCGCCGTTGACTTCCACCTGGTCGGCCACGGTGCCGTCGAGGCGGCCGGACTTGATGTCCAGGTAGACCTGATCCTGCGCTTCGTAGGGAACGATGTTCGCGCCGGCGGGCTTGAGTTCGGCCATGGCGTACTTCTCTTGCGTGCTGCCCTTGAGCACGCCGAGCTTCTTGCCCTTGAGCGAGGCCGGATCGGTGTAGGCGGTGCCGTTCTTCACCACGATGCGGCTGGGGGTGAAGTAGTACTTGTCCGTGAAGTCGACGACCTGCAGGCGCTCCTCGGTGATGGACATGGAGCTGATGATCGCGTCGTACTTCTTGGCCTGCAGGCCGGGGATCATGCTGTCCCAGACCTGTTCGACGAAGACGCATTGGCGCTTGATCTCCTTGCACAGGGCTTCGGCAATGTCCACGTCGAAGCCGGTGGGCTTGCCGTCGGCGGTCTTGAAGGTGAAGGGCTCGTAGGTCGGGTCGATGGCGACCTTGAGCTCGGGCAGGGCGGCCGGTGCGGGGGCGGCCGCCGGGGCAGCGGCCGGTGCCGGGGCCGGCGCGGCGGCGGGTGCCGCTTCCTCCTTCTTGCCGCAGGCCGACAGGGCCACCGCGGCGATCAGCGCGGAATACAGGACAACGTGTTTCATGAGAGATCTCGGTTGCCGCCCAACCGGCCATCCGGCTGGTGCGAAGTAGGCGGGATTGTAGGTCTGGGCTTGTGGGGCGCTGGCTCCAAAAGGGCAGGTGTTTCCCTCGGTCAGTGGCCCCCGGTCGCGGGTGCAAGAAGCAAGCCAGCGGCCGCGCCGGCATGGCCTCGCCAGCGCGCTCACCCGCTGATACATTCGGCCTTGCTTATGTTCTGTTGTTTCTCCCGCCGCACTGTCCCGGGCCTGTTGTTGGGCCTGCTCACGCTGACCCAGGCCCTGGCACAAACGCCGCTGCGCGTGCAGCCGGTGGCGCCCGACATCTGGTTCGCGCAGGGCGCGGCGGCGCTGGGCTCGCCGGCCAACCGCAACTTCATCTCCAACGCGGCCTTCGTGGTCACGCGCGAAGGGGTGGTGGTCATCGACGCGCTGGGCTCGCCGGCACTGGCCGATGAGCTGCTGGCCGAAATCGCGCGGATCACGCCGCTGCCGGTGCGCTACGTGATCGTGACGCACTACCACGCGGACCACATCTACGGCCTGCAGCGCTTCAAGGCGGCGGGCGCCACCATCGTGGCGGGGGAGCAGGGGCGCGAGTACCTGGCGTCCGACACGGCGCGGCTGCGCCTGCAAGCCAGCCGTGAAGAGCTGGCGCCCTGGATCGACGAGCACACGCGGCTGGTGCCAGCGGACCGCTGGCTGCAGGCCGACACCGTGCTCGAACTCGGTGGCGAGCGCTTTCGCCTGCAACTGGCCGGGCCGGCCCACACGCCCGAGGACCTGGTGGTGTTGCATGAGCGCACCGGCGTGCTGTTCGCGGGCGACCTGGTGTTTCGCGGGCGCATCCCCTTCGTGGGCCTGGCCGACAGCAGCGGCTGGATCCGGTCACTCGATCGCCTGCTGGCCTTGCAGCCGCGCCTGCTGGTGCCGGGCCATGGGCCGGTGTCCGATCAGTCCGTCGCGGATCTGCAGTTGACCCGCGACTACCTCGTCCACCTGCGGCAGGCCATGGGCGAAGCCGCCAGGAACCTCGAACCCTTCGAGGACGCCTACGCGCGCACCGACTGGTCGCGCTTCGAATCCCTGCCGCTGTTCGGTGCGGCCAACCGCATCAACGCCTACAACACCTACCTGCTGATGGAGCGTGAGGGCATGGGGCGCTGATCGCGGCCGGTGTAGCCTCGAGGTTCCCACCAGGAGCCTTTTCCCATGACCACCTTGCTCGGCCTGTCCGGCAGCCTGCGCGCCGGCTCTTTCAACACCTCGCTGCTGAAGGCGGCTCAAGCCGCCGCGGGCGCGGACACCAGCTTCGACGCCGCCACCGTGCACGGCGTGCCGCTGTACGACGGCGACCTGGAGCAGGCCAGCGGCACCCCGCCGGCGGTCCGCGCCTTGAAGGAGCGCATCCTCGCCGCCGATGGCCTGCTGCTGGTTTCGCCCGAATACAACAACGGCATTCCGGGCGTGTTCAAGAACACCATCGACTGGCTGTCGCGCCCCACGCCCGGCATGCCCGATGTGTTCCGCAACCGTCCGGTGGCCGTCATCGGTGCCTCGCCCGGCGGCTTCGGAACGGTGATGGGACAGGCCCACTGGCTGCCCGTGCTGCGCACCCTGGGCGCACAGCACTGGAGCGGCGGGCGCCTGATGGTCTCGCGCGCCGGTTCGGTCTTCGGCGCGGACGGCGCCTTGCAGGACGAGGCCATCGCCCGCCAACTGGCGGACTTCGTGCAGGGCTTCGCACAGTTCGTGGCCGCCGCGCGCGGCCGCTGAGGCGTCAGCGCCGCCAGCCGCGCAACAGCAGGGCGTTGCTCACCACGCTCACGCTGCTCAGCGCCATGGCCGCGCCGGCCACCATCGGGTTGAGCAGGCCGGCCGCCGCCAGCGGGATGCCGATCACGTTGTAGGCGAAGGCCCAGAACAGGTTCTGGCGGATCTTGCGGTAGGTGCGGCGCGAAATGTCGATCGCATCGGCCACCAGCGCCGGGTCGCCTCGCATCAGCGTGATGCCGGCCGCGTGCATGGCCACGTCGGTGCCGGTGGACATGGCGATGCCCACGTCGGCCGAGGCGAGGGCAGGGGCGTCGTTGATGCCGTCGCCCACCATGGCCACCGCGTGCCCGCCCTGTTTCAGGCCGCTCACCACGGCGGCCTTGTCGGCGGGCAGCACCTCGGCCTCGATGCGCTCGATGCCCAGGCGCTGGCCCACGGCCGTGGCCGCGCCCCGGTTGTCACCCGTCAGCATCACCGTGCGCACGCCCATGCCGTGCAGACGCTCGACCGCGCGCGCGGCGCTGGCCTTGGGGGTGTCGCCGAAGGCCAGCAGGCCCACCAGTCGGGGCGCCTGCGTCACGTCGGCCAGCCAGGACACGGTGCGGCCCTCGTCCTGCAGGCGCTGCGCCTGCTTGGCCAGCACCGAGGTGTCCACGCCCAGCTCCTGCATGAAGCGTGGGCTGCCCAGGCGCAGTGCATGGCCGTCGACCTCGGCCGACATGCCGCGGCCCGGCACCGCGCTCAGCCGGGTGGCGGGCAGGGGCGTCAGGCCTGCAGCCTGGGGCGACTCGAGCACGGCGCGTGCCAGCGGGTGTTCGCTGCCGGCCTGCAGCGCGAGGCTCCAGGGGATCAGATCGGCCTCGTGTTCCGCCGCGGCCAGGCTGGCCACGAGTTGTGGCCGGCCCTCGGTCAGCGTGCCGGTCTTGTCGAAAGCCACGGTGTCCACGCGGTGCGCCACCTCCAGGGCCTCGGCGTCTTTGATCAGGATGCCATGGCGCGCAGCCACGCCGGTGCCGGCCATGATGGCCGTGGGAGTGGCCAAGCCCAACGCGCAGGGGCAGGCGATCACCATCACGGCCACGGCGTTGAGGATGGCCTGTTCCCAGTCGCCCGCGAACCAGCCCCAGCCGAGCAGCGTGAGCAGCGCCAGCCCCAGCACCACCGGCACGAACACCGCGCTCACGCGGTCCACGATGCGCTGGATGGGCGCCTTCTTCGCCTGAGCCGACTCCACCAGGCGCACGATGCGCGACAGTGTGGATTCGGCGCCGACGGCCGTCGTCTGCACCTCCAGCAGCCCATCGGCGTTGACGGCACCGCCGGTCACCTTGTCGCCGCCGTGCTTGGCGACCGGCAGGCTCTCGCCCGTGATGAGGGACTCGTCCACCTGGCTCACGCCGCTGAGCACCGTGCCGTCCACCGGCACGCGTTCGCCGGGGCGAACGATCACCACGTCACCCACTTTCACACGCGCCAGGGGCAGGTCCACGTCGCCGCCGGGCGTGCGCACCCGGGCGACCTCGGGCTTGAGCGCATTGAGCGCGGCGATGGCGGCCGTGGTCTGGCGCTTGGCGCGCGCTTCCAGCCACTTGCCCAGCAGCACCAGGGTGATGACCACTGCCGAGGCTTCGAAGTACAGGTGCGGGGTGCCGTGGTCTGCGTGCCTGAAAAGGAGGTACAGGCTCAGGCCGTAGCCCGCGCTGGTGCCCAGTGCCACCAGCAGGTCCATGTTCCCGGTGCCCGCTCGCAGCGCCTTCCAGCCGGCGCGGTAGAAGCGTGCGCCCAGCCAGAACTGCACGGGCGTGGCCAGGGCCAGTTGCACCCAACCGTTCAATGCCCAGTCGGCGCCGAACGGCATGCCCACCATGGGCAGCACCAGCGGGAGCGACAGCACGGCGGCCAAGACCACGGGCCACCACGGTTCGCCGACCTTGTGGGCGCTGTGCGCGGTCGAGGTGTGCTCCTCGTGGGGCAGGGCCGAGTAGCCAGCCTTCTCCACGGCGGCCACCAGCGCCGGCGCTGTGACGCCAGTGGCGCGCACGGTTGCGCGCTCGGTCGCCAGGTTGACCTCGGCCTCGCTGACACCGGGCACGGCCTTCAATGCCTTCTCGACGCGGCCCACGCAGGAAGCGCAGGTCATGCCTTCGATCTCGAACTCGAAGTTCAGGGACGGTGCAAGAGAACTCATGGCAGCTTGGGGATGGAGTGAGGGTGAGGCCGATGCTCAGTGACGGAGGTGGGACAACCCAGGTCCCCTAAGGTGTTGAACTCAAACGCATTTTTGACCAGTAGGCACGAATTGACCCATTTCTCCAACTAGGTCAATTTGCCCTGCTCGAATCCATCAAGGGTCAGTTTTAGAGGATCTCGCCGGATAAGGTCATTTTGCTCACTAACCTGCCGGCCCGCACCCCAGCCGATCAACGTGGGCACCACTCGAGTTCGGCGCCCGAGATCACACCGAACGGATCGGCACCCAAGTATGCGGAAAGCGCTAGCCGAAGTTCGATCACGTGGGCCGGTTGGGCCTCCTCCGGAACCTCGATGCGGCCGAAGTAAGTCGCCAAGTAGTCACAACACTCGGCCCCCAGCACTTGCAAATCAGGGTCCAGTTCCTTGCTCGATAGTCGCTCCATCGCACTCAATAGGTGCAAGTGGTACGCGCGTTCATTGCTCCATAGTTCAGCGTAGCGCATGTCAAACAGCGCTTGCGTCAAGCCCTGCCTTTTCTTTGTGGCTCCGGTCCCGATGTAGACCCATTCGTCATCCTCTGGGAACCCTGCCAGATCGGTGAGCACGACATTGATGCAGCGGGGATCCTCCCGCTCCGAATAGCGGCGCTCGCTAAGTGCTGCCAGCTCGATATGTCCGATGGGCGTCGGGTCCAGCAGTCGCCATATGGCCTCCCTCAACACATCGAGTGCTTTGGGCGCATACAGGGTTGCGTGGTAAATCCACCTGGAGGCATTTGCGGGGTCCCGAGCAAGCCGCGACAGCTTCTTCTCGAGATCCGGTTGCCCAAGATTTTTCATCCGGTCGAATGCGCTGCACCGGGGCCCCAGGGCATCTCCGTAGGCTTCGATCAGCTTGGATTCGAGGTCGTAGGGCCCCGAAGCGCCAGTCTCGTCCAACAGTGCCTGAAACAGCGCCTTCGTCTTCCAGCGCTGGATAGCTCTTTGCGCCCGATGAATCGTCGGCTTCGCCCAAGAAGGTGGCCGCGGGACCAGGTCGATCACCTGTTCGGCCGGAACAACGCGTGGGAATGAATTGCTAAACAAGTATTACTGTTGAATTGGCTGACCGTTTCAACGCTAGACGGGGTCGTTGCTCGATTCGTAACCTGCGCGACTTACCGGTAGTTGGACGAATGATGCCAAAAGTCGGCGCGGCCACTCAGACACTAGACGAAGAGGAACTCCTCGGAGGCACCGCGCTGCGCGAGGCGCTGGGCTTTCGCACGGGCGAAGCATTCCGCGCGGCGGCTCGCGGTGGCCGCCTGCCAATCATGCTGGTGAAGATCGAGGGGCGCCGCGGGTGGTTTGCGAGCGCCAGGGAAGTACGGAACTGGAGGGCCGGCATCTTGGCGAGGCTGGGACCGGTCCACGCTGTGGGCGAGACGCCCGGAAAGGACTAGCGACGAGCAAAGAACCGAAACCCCGTCCGTAGACCACCCAAAACGGAAAACGCCGCACAGCAAGCTGGGCGGCGTCGTCACTCTTTTCAGGTTGGGGAACCTTGAAACGTAGTGTCGGCGCAATGGGCTGGGCTGTCAAGCCCCACGGTCAGGCCGTGCCTTGGACGGGCGGCCTGGGATCGAGGACGCGATCCTTCAAGCGCATGGAACCGCATCAGCGGCGCCATCTGAAGAAATTCCTGTGGCAGTGGCCCGCGCATGCGGTGGCCGCTTCCATGGGTCTTCGAGACCTACCCACCATGAAAAACTTTACCCGCTGGGGCGGGCGCACTGGGCGCTACGCCGAATTTCGGGGTGCAGTCAGTCGCTGCTACGACCCGATCTCCCAACAACACGTGCAGTTTGCCTACGCCTACGAATACGAGGCGTGGTTGCACGCACGGTTTGATCCGGACACGGCCTCAATTACCGTGAAGGCGACGCCGGTCGTGGCCGAGGTGGAGGGGCGGATCTGCAAGGCCGTCGCCACCTTCGTCGTCACCAGCCGCAGCACCGGCGCAAACCGCCTCCATCTGGCTTGCAAGACCGAGGAGCGCTCGCGCTCTCGGGTCAACGCACTCAAGCGCGTTGGCCGCGCGCTGGACGCGCAGATCGTGGTGACCACTTTGGCGCAAGTACGCTCCAACGTGGACGCCTTCTGGCGCATGGAACTGCTGCGTCAGGCCGGAGCGATCCATGAAGACGAAGGGCTCGAGCTCGATGCGCGGATTGCCGCGGCTCTGGGTACCCACGGAGACACCGACCGTGGCCGCTTGGTGACGGCTCTGGGGGTGTCACCGCAACTGGTTGATGCGCGCTTGGCCTGGATGCACTGCCACGGCCTGCTGCGCCTGGACCTCTCGCAGGACAACTACGGCGTGCTGCGCACGCAGGTGGTTCTGCAATGATCGAGGCGCGCAAGGAGCTGCGAAGAGCGGCCTTCTACCTCGCGATCCCCCCGCAGTGGCGGGACATTTCCGACTGGCCGGCGGTCGATCCCAACACGGTGTCGGACCTCAAGAAGAGGGCGCGCCTCATCGCCTTGACCAGGGCAGCCACGGCGTTTCTCAATCACGCACCATTTCGCGAGGTCAAGAAGCTTGCCGGTGTAAGCGAGACGCAATTTTTCCATCTTATGGCGCGCGCGCTCGGCGCGCAGGCCGGGACCGACCAGATCTGCGGAACCCGCGCGTTCGTTAGCAATCGGGTTCAGGCGGCACGCGAACGCAAGGCGCCGGCCGGCAAGACCAGCAAGTTCGGCGGCTATACCGGCCTTTTCAAGAAGCTCATTAAGGATCGACCGGAAATCTTCCGGCGCCTGACCGAGTTCCTTAACGGCAAGGAGCGTCCCAACACGGTGACGCCCCATCACATTCACGCCAAGTTCATCGAGATCTGCAAGGACGAGGGCCTGTGCGCCTCCGACTACCCGCTCAATACCAAAAGCAAGGGCTATCAGCCGCTACAAGGCTGGTACGAGAGGGTGTACCAGTTCGAGAACCGCCGTCGCCACATCGAAAAGCAGCACGGACCGGCCGCGGCCGTGGCCGCACTCTACGAGTTGGGAGATGGAACCTCGCGCACGCCGCCCATGCCCTACACCGTATGGGTAATCGACGAGATGAAGGTCGACCTGGAGGCGGTGATCGAGCTGCCGATGGCGCGCTGGGACGTCGAGTTCGTTGCGCTCAGCCAATTTCAGGTCCTGCGCTGCCGCTCCATTGGCAACGTCGCTTGCAACATTGCATGGCACATGTGCCTGCGGCAACAGGCGAGCGGGCCCGACATCATCCAGCTGTTCCGAAACGCAGTCCTCGGTCAGCCGGCAGTCGACTGCGTGGAGCCCACCATCCAGTACGAAAAGGGCGCAGGCTTCCCGCAGAACACGTTCGAGCCGCTGCGCTATGCGGTGCCTATCCTGGTCTATTTGGACAACGCGCTGTCGCACCTGTTCAACCCGCTGCAAACCCTTTTGCAGCGGCTCTTTGGCGGGCGGGTTTTGCTCGGCATCCCGGGGCGGCCGAAGGGCCGTCCCGACATCGAAAGCTCAATCGGCCATCTGGTGCGTGCTCTGATCCACCAGTTGCCGGGGACCACGGGCACAGGTCCGCAGGATTCCGTGCGCGAGCGGGCCGCGATCCCTGTGGGAAAGCGCGTGCAAATCGGGCTCTTGGAGCAGGCGCTGGACGTCTATTTCGCCAACCAGAACGTGATGGCGAGCTCCGGAGCGGGCTACCTGGACTCCTTCACGCGCTTGGCGCGCTTGGTGCTGACCAACAAGATCAAGTGCAACTACCTGCCGGAGGTCCGTCGCAAACCGCACAACTTCTGCGAACCCTTGCCGGTCACCGTGCATTGCGATCTCAAGGACAGCCGCGGCAACTTCGTGATCTACAAAAAGCGCCGCTATGCGTCTCCATGGCTGAAGGTCCAGCCCGGCCTGGGCGGCAAGAAGCTCTTTGCCATGGTCGACTACAACGACCTGCGCACCGTGGAACTGGTGGATCAGTCGTTCGCGACTTTCAATGTCGTCACCTGCGAAGGCTCTATGGCCAACGTGCCGCACGACCAACGGATGCTGGAGATCATCAGCAAGAACCGTTCAGACGCGCGTTACCGGTCTCGACCCGGTGACTCCGCGCTCTTTGGCGTTCTGCGCCACCTGGCCGGACGCGCCAAGGCTGACAGTCAAGCCGCCTTGGAGTACGCCTACATCATGCGTTACCTCAAGCGCCAGTTGCCACCCGAGGCGATCCAGGATCAGGTCCTTGCCGTGGGAGCCGGCGACGAGTATCTGGAGATCGACGCGGTCGTGGTCCCCGATCCGTTGCCCCTGCCGCCGCCACTGCAGGTGGATGGCCCGCCGGTGTCAGAGAAACTCTACTCGAACGTGCCGTCCTTTCGGCCGGCTGCCAACCCTGCTGCTGCTCCCGAAGTGCCCACCGCGCCGGTACGGCGCTTTGTCGTGCCCAGGAGGTTGGGATGAGCGACGACCTGAACCAGTCCTCCAACGCGGAGGAAACGGGTGGCTTCTTCCCGAATCGGCCCATTTGGACGCCCGAGATCGAGCGCAAAGCCACGGTTGTGGCCGACTGGGTGGAGTGCGAACTCGAGGGTGGGCACATCTGGGGCATCCAGCGCGTGGGCAAGAGCGAATTTGCCAAATACCTCGAGCAAGGCCTGCCGTCGATGCTGCCCGCCACGGCGGTCGTCATCTTCGAGTTCCTGCTGATGAAGCCGAAAACGGCGGAGGCTGTGCTCAAGAAGTGTCTTCTTAACTTGGACAGCACCGCTGCCCCGGGTCGGGAACTGCCGATGATCTATAGCCGCGTGCTCGGGATGATTGTTGCCAAGTGCAAGGCGCTGCGCGCCAGGCGGGTGGTTCTGATCATCGACGAGCTGCAGAACATTCCGCACGAGCTGTACCCGGTGTTCATGAGTCTGGCATCGGACGTGCGCAAGGCAGGGTTCGTGCCCCACATGCTGTCCATCGGTCAGCCGGAGATGAAAACCACCATCGACCTGGCCTTCCAGAACAACTACCTGCAAATGATCGGCAGGTTCTTCCAGGGCATGGCGATCTATCACGGGCTGACTATCGAAGACATCGGGGCCCTCTTGACGAACATGGAGGGAGAAGGTCTTGAATTCACCACCCGCCACTTTCCGGAGCGGGCTCGGCAAGGCTGGTCGATCACGGAGTTGGCGCGTCCCATGGAAGAGGCCGTCACAGCTCTCTTGACGGAAGACAACCTCACAGGCACCGCGGCCAGGCTCCCCTTTGCCTACTTGCGCCCAGCGCTGAATTCAATGTTCTTTCACCTGGCTGCCGACCCGCAGAGCGTGATCGACGCGGCTATGGCGAAGGCTGCAATGAAGAAGGCCAGTCTGCACAAAGTGCTGCGTCACTATGTCGCTCGGTAATGCCATCGTGGAGCAGCTTGGCCAGCGTGGCGTCGGCGGCCTCACGCCGTCGGCGGTCATGCTTCTGACGGCGCTGGCCCATCGCCACGCATGGACCTTCTCAGACGGGCGCCGGATTCAAGGTTACGTTCGTCGCAATGACTACAACGTCTTCCACAGCAAACGCCGTCGGGAAGACCATGGGCATGCCTTCGGGTTTCCGACGCGGTTCTGGCGCGACAGCGTGGGCGCGTCGCTCCTGGGCGACCTGGAAGCCGGCCACATCCTGGTCGGCGAGTTGCGGTATTGCCCAGACTGCCTCGACCGGGGTTGGCACACGGCGATGTTCCAACACCTCTCAGTAGGCGCGTGCCCTGTACACGGATGCCGGCTGCTTGTGGGTTGCATCCAGTGCGCAAAGCCCATCCCAACCAACACCAGCTCGTTCCTAGAACACCACAACTTCTGTTGGTCGTGTGGCTATCCCTTCGTGCTGACCCAGAACTTGGAGCGCTGCTTGACCCAGGGCGTCGAGCAGCCCGAGGCGTTCCAGCGCCTGTATGAAGCGCTGTTACCACGAGCACAGCTTTGCAATCTGTTCAGGCTGAATAGCCCGGCCACCAGGTGTCGCCCGGAAGCCCTGGGCATCCATCGCGTCTCGATTGGTTTGCATCGATCCTGGCCGATCCATTGTGGAACGGCATTGCGCATGATCTCCGAGAACCTGGTCCCCCGATTCGAAGTGACGATGGAGCTCGCCGAGCGGCACGAGCTCGTCGCCAATGAACGCGCGCAGGCAGTGTGGCAACTGCAGGAGCAAATCGAAGCAGTCGGGGGTGCCTGCCTTTTACCGCCGGAGCTGATCCAAGCGCATGGCTCAGGGGCGCGGATCACCCGTCCCATGCACCTGACGGCGGTTGCGCTGGTGCGCACGGCGGTGCAGTTGGGCCAGCCCAAGGACATACGGGAGCGAGGGTTTGCGTGGCGCGGAGCCGCACTGGCCCCATTTGTGCAGTGGCTCCCTCAGGACGCGGCGGGCGCCGCCTATGCGGCGCGCTACCAGGTGTACAAGCTCTTCGCGCTCAACCTGCTGCGCATCCGATCCTTGCGCTGGATCGAGGAGGTGCCCTGGAGCGAACAATTCGAACCGGCTGCCTTCTCAGCGCCATGGCGGCATGTCGGGGGGGGCGACGAGGCGATGACGGGGTTTCGTTGTCGCACGGGACTTGCAGGCGCCGTACGGCTGATTCGGCGGTATGGGGACAGATCGTTGCAGTCCAAGGTGGAGCAGGGCGGTGGCAGTGTTCTCGATGCGCTCGATCCGACGCCGAATCTGCCCGCCAGCAGCGCTTGGCCTCCTTGCGGCCGTTCAGAGCTTCTCGCGCGACTTGCCGGCAAGGATTTCGCCCATCTCTACCGGGTCGCAGGAACCCAGGAGGGCGGCGGGTGAAATCTTGTGCGCGAGCGCCTGGCCACCTTTGGTGAAGGGCAACTCCCAGCACAGAGCCTGACGGTCCAGCCCGCAATGGCCTACCGCCAGGTCCACGAACTCCTGCGCAATTGCGCTTTGCCTGTAGTTAGCGGCGACCCAGGCGCGTGCGATCACGGGGGGAACGCATGGTGGCGTGCTCTTGCACGAGCTCCACGCCTCCCGGCCTCGCCTTGTTCCATGCGAGGTGCCAGACATAGTCGGTCTGGCCGATGAGCACCATGGCGATGCAGCGTCCGGCGTCTGCCAGCACGTACAGCTGCTGCTCGGGCAGCCCGTCGCCATAGAAGCCGGCTGGACCTCCGATCTCGTGTTGCGCCACCATCGCGATGCGTGCCAACTTTGCCGCGATCGCCTTCGGCGTTCCGGCATCGATGCGATAGGCAGCAAAGCCTTTGGATCGAACCAAGCTGGGACAGCCGCTTTAAACCCGGGGCGCGGGGCCCTTGGGCGAACTCGGCATGCTCGCACCGATGCCAGGCTTCATCCTCCGGCAATCCCTCGACGTAGCCGGCTCCACAGACGCAGTGCATGCGGTTGTCCTTGGCCGATCGCGTCGATGCTAGCCCGATTCCGCTGGCCCTATGCAAGCGGTCCCAGCAAGGCGAGTGATGTAGATTCGTTGCCCAACTCTGGAGGGCAGCGGACCCATGGCAAAACCCCACGTCACACGAACACTCGGACCGATCCATTTTGAGGACCTGGATCCCCATCGCTTCGAAGATCTGGTTCGCCAGCTCGCGTACGACTTCCGGGCGTGGAAGTCCATCGAATCGACTGGGCGTGGCGGCGCCGACGATGGTTTCGACGTCCGAGCCTTCGAAGAGGCAAGGGCCGCATCGCCAGGCGTCGAAGACGAGACCGATCCCGAGGACGCAGCCCATCCGATGGAGGGCAATCTCTGGATGATCCAGTGCAAGCGTGAGAAGGCGGTCGGGCCTAAGAAAGTGGCCACCATCGTTGCCGACGCGGTGAAACCGGAGGCGCCGCCCTATGGCTACATCCTGGCCGCGCCTATGCACTTCTCCAAGCTCGCCCATGACCGATTTCGTGAAGAACTGCGCTCGCGCGGCGTGATGGAGTTCTACCTGTGGGGCGCAGGAGAACTCGAGGACATGCTCTTCCAGCCCAAGAACGACAACATCCTCTTCGCCTTTTTCGGCATTTCGCTGGTGACCAAACGCCGTTCCAGAACGTCCGCGGTCCGCTCCACTGTGCTGGCCAAGAACAAGCTGATGCGCGTACTGGGCGATCGGCCCAGCGGCAGTGTGCTCCTGCGCGATCTGAATGACGAGCACTACCCGTCCGACGACGAGTACCCCGACTTCGACAAGAACCCGAGGTGGAAGGAACTCTCGGTGCACGCTTTGCACGCGCTTGGACTGATCGTCGTCGTGTCCAGGCATTACGCCTACCTCGACCGCCAAGGCAAGACGTGGGACTGCACCAAGGCGGTGGACGGCGATCGCCTGATGATCGGGGGAGGGAACGACGAGGACAAACAGGCGAAGGCGAGGCGCTTGGCGGTGCAAGGCTTCTGGGAGCTGCTGCCTCGGGCCAACCGCGCCGTGCTGGTTCGGCACGGATTGATCCGCTTCGACAAGATCGAGTACATCGACGACAAGGGAGATGAGGGCTTCAAGATGCCGCACATCTACGTGACGTATGACGCGAAGCGCGGCCCTTTCGTGGGATTTCACGAGTATTTGGAGATCAACGAACACTCCAGCGCGTCGATGGCGGGACTCACCCGCACCAGCGTCTTTCCTGACCACTTCCCCATGCCGAGCTTTGGAACCATCTATCGAGACCCTCCTCTGGTGATCGACCCGGCGCTGCGCTCCTGGCTACAGCATGGAAGCCGGGAAGCCACTCTGTACGGGGTCGGACCCCAATATGACCACTTGAATCCGACGGACGTGGTCCTTGTGGATGGGCAAGGCGCGCGCTCGGACGAGAAGCTCTTCCTCAAGGTGACCCACGTCAAAGTGATTAAGGGCGGCACGTTGCTGAAGATGTCCGAAGAGAACCCGCCCCTGCAGCGCGAAGTCGAGCGTCAAGTCGGGCGGTCTCTGAAGCCTTCGGACAAGGTCCGCGTAATCGAGGTCAGCTCTATCTCCGAGTGGCAGATCGACCAGAATCGGCCTGTGGCTTAGGGTCGGCGATTGCACGCCGGTTCTGCGCCTATCTTTCGTCGCACCGCGAACCCCGCCGCGCCGCTCACTGCGGGGACCGCGATCAGTCGATGCGCCTGTAACTCGGCTCGGTGTAAAAGCGCGTGGCCGTGTCCCCAAATGCACTCTGTCTATCTATGCTGTCTCGAGTGCTTTCCACGATTCGGGTTTGCCTCTACGCAAAGCAGGCCAATGTGTTGCGACCCTCGCTGGCTGCGAAGCGGTCGCACCGCGCCGTCCTGAGCGCAGGCTTGCTATCCGAGTCGCTCATCGGCGCATCACCAATTCTTTGGCCAGCGTCTCGGCATCAGTCGAAGAGGCAAGTTTTGTGATGCGTGTGACGATTTCGCGCTCAAGGCCGATCTGATAAACCTGCAGGGCGCGAAAGAGCGCGGTTTCCGACAACTGCAATTCGTATTCCGTCCCCGACCGCCCTGGATGCTCGCTCAGCAGATTCATCACCACGTAGATGGCTGCGGCCATCGAGAACCTGTCCTCCTCCGTTGCGCCCCCATCGGGGTTTAAGCCTGCTTCGACATTCCTAAAATCCCGGGCGAGACGCAAAAGCACTGTGTCGGGAAGTGAGGAGGGCAGCGCGGATTGCCACCCCTGCCATCCAAAAGATCTCGGGGTGGACGAGGGTAGTGCCTCGCTTTGGGCGCAGGGCCTGCAGTTGCATTGGATCCTCCGGGGTGACCGCGTTGTCTCGCTTCCTTGGAAGGCGCAGGCTAAGAGTGCCGACGCGCTTGACGGCCACTTAGAGGGGCCGTTGTCCTTTCTGAGAAAAGCGGCAACGCATCCTCGGATCACATCGCTGAGAGGATCCGACTGCGTAGGCACCAGGCCCGGTACAGCGGCCCAATGCACTGGAACAGATCTCAGCGAACGTCGTTAGCGAGTCACAGTCGCTCGAATGGTCTTCAGAACTGGCTCGGCCCGAGAAGCCTTCTGAAGTTCCTGACTTCGTGCCCCTGCCGAGCAGGCTCCTGTCACGCTCTTGTCATTTCAAATTCAATAATTCGAGTATTATTGAAATATTGACGTGGAGAGAAGCTGCAATGAGAGTAGGCATTAATGGGATGGGACGCATCGGTCGCCTCGCACTGCGGGCCGCGCTGGGCGCGGCCGAGCGGCAGCACGACGACCCCCGAGCGGGCAACCGGCTGGAAGTGGTGCACCTCAACGAGATCAAGGGCGGTGCAGCCGCCACAGCCCACCTGCTGGCCTTCGACACGGTGCAGGGCCGCTGGCGCGAGGACATCGCGGCCGAGGGCGAGGACGTGGTTCGCATCGGCCAGCGTCGCCTGGGGTTCACGAGCCATGTCGCGAGCGCCGAGATTGCCTGGGGTGATCTGGGCGTGGACCTGGTGCTGGAGTGCACCGGCAAGTTCCTCACGCCCGAGACGCTGCAAGGCCACCTGGACCGCGGCGCCAAGCGCGTCATCGTGGCCGCGCCCGTGAAGGTGGGCGATGTGCTCAACATCGTCGTCGGCGTGAACCACCACCTCTACGACCCCGCGAGGCACCGCATCGTGACCGCCGCGAGCTGCACCACCAACTGCCTGGCACCCGTGGTGAAAGTGGTGCACGAGGCCATCGGCATCCGCCACGGCCAGATCACCACCATTCACGACCCGACCAACACCAACGTGGTGGTGGACGCGCCGCACAAGGACCTGCGCCGCGCGCGCAGCGCCATGGCGAGTCTGGCGCCCACCACCACCGGCAGCGCCACCGCCATCGCGCTGATCTACCCCGAACTCAAGGGCAAGCTCAATGGCCACGCCGTGCGCGCGCCGGTGCTCAATGCCTCGCTCACCGACTGTGTGTTCGAGCTGCAGCGCGCCACCACGCCCGAAGAGGTGAACGGCTTGTTCGAAGCCGCCGCGAAGAGCGGTCCACTGCAGGGCATCCTGGGCTACGAGACGCGCCCGCTGGTGAGCGCGGATTACGCACGCGACACGCGCTCGAGCATCGTGGACGCGCCCTCGACCATGGTGACCGACGGCACCTTGCTCAAGGTCTACGCCTGGTACGACAACGAGATGGGCTATGCCTGCCGCATGGTCGACCTGGCCTGCCACCTCGAGAGCCTTGGTCTCTGATCCCATCCTCGACATGCAAAGCGCCGTTCGCCATTACGCCATCGTCACGGCCGCCTACTGGGGCTTCACGCTCACCGACGGCGCGCTGCGCATGCTGGTGCTGCTGCACTTCTACGGCCTGGGCTACTCGCCGTTCACGCTGGCCTTCCTGTTCTTGCTGTACGAAGCCGCGGGCGTCCTGGCCAACCTCATCGGCGGCTGGCTGGCTACACGCTACGGCATCACCCGCATGCTCACCGTGGGGCTGAGCACGCAGATCATCGGCTTCACGCTCTTGTCGTTTCTCAATCCCGGGTGGACAGCCGCGGCGTCCGTGGCCTGGGTGGTTCTGGCACAGGGCATCTGCGGCGTGGCCAAGGACCTGACCAAGACCGCCAGCAAGTCGGCCATCAAGGTCACGAGCGCGCAGGCGAAGGAGGGCGGTGGTAGCAACAGCCAGCTCTTCAAATGGGTGGCCTGGTTCACCGGCAGCAAGAACGCCATGAAGGGCGTGGGCTTCTTCCTGGGCGGGCTGCTTCTGCAGGCCCTGGGGTTTCGCCATGCTCTGTGGCTCATGGCCGCCGCGCTGGCGCTGGTGCTGATCGGCGTGATCGCTTCGCTGCCCACCCTGATGGGCAAGAGCAAGGCCTCGAAGTCCGCGAAGGAACTCTTCGCCAAGAATCCCGGTATCAATGCGCTCGCCGCCGCGCGCGTGGCCCTGTTCGGTGCGCGCGACGTGTGGTTCGTGGTCGGCGTGCCGGTGTTCCTCTACTCGCAGGGCTGGACCTTCACCATGGTGGGCGGTTTTCTTGCGGCGTGGACCATCGGCTACGGTTTGGTGCAGGCGCTGGCACCGCAGATCGTGCGCCGCAGTGCGGATGGGCTGAGCCGCGAGGTGCCGGCCGCACGCACCTGGTCGGCGGTGCTGACACTGATTCCTGCCGCCTTGGTCGTGGCAGTTGTCGCGGACGTGCCCCAACTGCAATGGGTGGTGGTGGCCGGCCTGGCCGCTTTCGGCTTCGCCTTCGCCGTCAACTCGTCCGTGCACTCGTATCTGGTGCTGGCCTATGCGGGCAGCGAGAAGGCGGCGGAGGACGTGGGCTTCTACTACGCGGCCAATGCCCTGGGCCGCTTCTTCGGCACGTTGATGTCGGGGCTGCTCTACCAGTGGGGCGGCTTGGGCTGGACGCTTGCCGGCTCCGCCCTGATGTTGGCCACCTGCTGGTTCGTCACCCTGCGCCTGCCCATCACCCGTCTTCCCGAGACGGCCACATCGCCCGCGCCGCGCGCAGGCACCTGAGGAGATCCCCATGGACGAAACCGATGCCGTTCAAGCGCTCGCGGCCCTGGCCCAGGTCACCCGCTTGCGCACCTTTCGCGCGCTGGTCCAGGCAGGCCCCGGTGGCCTGACGCCCACCGATCTCGCCGAACAACTCGAGGCGAGCGCGACCACCCTGTCATTTCACCTCAAGGAGTTGCACCGCAGCGAGCTGATCTCGCAGGAGCGCGACGGGCGCCACCTCATCTACCGCGCCAACTTCTCGCACATGAATGCCTTGCTGGGCTACCTCACCGAGCACTGCTGCGAAGGCCAGGCATGCGAGCTCACCGCCAACACCACCGTCAACTGCACCACGTGCTGAAAGGAGCACCATGGAAACCAAACCCTACAACGTCCTGTTCATCTGTACGGCCAACTCCGCCCGCAGCCTCATGGCCGAGGCCGTGCTCAATCAGCTCGGGGGCCGGCGCTTTCGCGCCTTCAGCGCGGGCAGCCAGCCCGCGGGGCAACCGAACCCGATGGCGCTTGACCTGCTCCAGCGCAACCGCTACGACACGTCCACACTTCGCAGCAAGAGCTGGGAGGAGTTCGCCGCGCCAGGCGCACCCGAGATGGATTTCGTGCTGACCGTGTGCGACAAGGCCGCGGGCGAAGTCTGTCCCATCTGGCCCGGTCAACCGATGTCCGCGCATTGGGGCGTTGAGGACCCGGCGGCGGTGACCGGCACCGAGGAAAAGCGCCGGCAGGCCTTCAACGACGCGCTGCTCGTCTTGAGCCGTCGCATCGCCATCTTCCTCGCGCTGCCCCTGGACAAGCTCGATCGCCTGTCGCTGCAGAAGGAACTCGGCCGTATCGGTCTCACGGGCAAGCCGGTGGGAGAGGCCGTCTGATGGGCTTGTTCGAGCGCTGGCTCAGCCTGTGGGTGGCGTTGGCGATCGTCGCCGGCGTGGCGCTGGGCAGTGCCGCGCCTGCGGTGTTCGCCCAGGTGGCGGCGCTGGAGGTCGCGCACGTCAACCTGGTGGTCGCCGTGCTCATCTGGGTGATGATTTACCCCATGATGGTCCAGGTCGACTGGGGCGCCGTGCGCGAGGTCGGCCAACGGCCGCAGGGCCTGCTGCTCACCATCGTGATCAACTGGCTGGTCAAGCCATTCACCATGGCCGCCTTGGCCGTGCTGTTCTTCCAGTACCTCTTCGCTCCCTGGGTAGATCCGCGCTCGGCGAGCGAGTACATCGCCGGCATGATCCTGCTGGGTGTGGCCCCTTGCACCGCCATGGTGTTTGTCTGGAGCCAGCTGGTGCGCGGCGACGCGAGCTACACCCTGGTGCAGGTGTCGGTGAACGACCTCATCATGGTCGTGGCCTTCGCGCCGATCGCCGCCTTCCTGCTGGGGGTCACCGAACTCTCGGTGCCCTGGTCCACCTTGCTGCTGTCGACGGTGTTGTATGTGGTGCTGCCCCTGGTGGCGGGCGTGCTCACGCGCTCGTGGCTGCTCAGGCGCGGGCCCGGGGCGTTGTCTAAGCTGGTCGCCCGGCTCAAGCCCTGGTCCGTGCTGGGTCTGCTGGGCACCGTGGTGCTGTTGTTCGGGTTCCAGGCGGACACCCTCCTGAGTCAGCCGCTCATCATCGTCTTGATCGCGATTCCCCTGGTGATCCAGACCTACGGCATCTTTCTCCTGACGTGGTGGGGCGCGCGCTGGCTGAAGCTGCCGCACAACGTGGCAGGGCCGGCGTGCCTGATCGGCACATCGAACTTCTTCGAGCTGGCGGTCGCCGTGGCGATTTCGTTGTTCGGCCTGAACTCGGGTGCCGCCTTGGCCACCGTGGTGGGGGTGCTCGTGGAGGTGCCGGTGATGCTTTCGCTGGTGGGCGTGGTCAACCGCTGGAAGCCCATGCGTACCGCGGCGGTGCAGCAGGGTACTTGACGGGCGTTCGTTGTTCGTTAAACTACGAACAACGAATTTTTGCCTCCCCAGGCTCGTTCAATGGCCAAAACCTCCGACGCCACGTGCGGCACTTGCGCCGACGTGGCCCCCGACGACGAACTGCAAGCCGAGGAGCTGGCGGTGCTGTGCAAGGCGCTGGCCCACCCGGCCCGCGTTCAGTTGCTGCAGTACCTGGCGCAGCAAGGCACCTGCTACTTCGGCAGCCTCGCCGACGTGGTGGGCCTCGCCCCATCGACCACCTCGCAGCACGTGAAGGTGCTCAAGGAGGCGGGCCTCCTGCTGGGGTCGTCCGAGGAGCAGCGCACCTGCTACTGCGTCAACCCCGATCGCCTGGCGGTCCTCAAGCGACTGGTGAAGGCGCTCTGAGCAGAGCGCCTCTCTTTTTTGTCCATTCATTCGTAAAACGACGAATCACGAAGGAGCCCATCATGTCCATGCCCATCGACACCACAGCCGGCACCGGTCTGCCGATCGCCGTGCTCGGCGCAGGGCCCGTTGGCCTAGCCGCTGCCGCCCACCTGCATCGGCATGGCCTGCCGTTCGTGATCTTCGAAGGGGCCGAGCGCGTTGCAGAGCACGTCGCGCGTGTGCAGCATGTCCGCCTGTTCTCGCCCTGGCGGTTCAACGTCGACCCAGTGGCTCGCGCACTGCTCGAGCAAGCGGGAATCGACGTGCCGTCGAACGAGCAACTGCCCAGCGCGGGTGAGCTCATCGAGCGCTACCTGCGCCCCTTGAGTGAGCTCCCCGCGATCGCTGAGCGGCTTCGTCTGTCGCATCGCGTGATCGCGATTGCCCGACGCGGTCATGACAAGGTCCTGGGGCGTGGTCGTGAGGCAGCACCGTTTCTGTTGCGCGTGGACACGCCCTCCGGTGAACGGGAGTGGCAAGTGCGGGCCATCGTGGATGCGACAGGTACCTGGGGGCAGCCCAACGCCTTGGCGGCGCATGGCTTGCCGGCCCTGGGAGAAGCCCTGGCGCAACAACGCATCGCCTACGGCATGCCGGATGTCTTGGGTACCGAGCGCAACCGCTACGCAGGGCGGCGCACCCTCGTGGTCGGTGCTGGCCACTCGGCGGCCGGCAATCTGCTGGCGCTGGTGACCCTGGCCCGGGAGGCCCCCGGCACCCAGGTGGTGTGGGCGGTGCGTGGCACGGATCTGCGCCGTCTCTTCGGCGGTGTCCGTGAGGACGGCCTGAGCGCGAGGGGCGCGCTGGGTCAGGGGCTGCGTGAGCAGGTGGAGCAGGGCGCCATCGAGCTGCACACGGGCTTTGGCATCGCCGAGCTCGTGCAGGTCGGCGAAGGACTGCGTGTGCAGGCGCTCGACGCGACGCGTGCGCCGATCGAAGCCGTCGACCAGGTGATCGCCGCCACCGGTTCGCGGCCGGATCTCACGCTCACGCGGGAGCTGCGCGTGCGCCTGGACCCCTGGCTCGAGAGTACCGATGCGCTCGCGCCGCTGATCGATCCCAACGAGCACAGTTGCGGAACGGTGCGTCCCCATGGCCATCGGGAACTGGCCCACGCTCATGAGCCCGGTTACTACGCGATCGGTGCCAAGAGCTATGGGCGGGCGCCCAATTTCCTGTTGGCCACCGGCTATGAGCAGGCGCGCTCGGTCGCCGCGGCCTTGGCCGGGGACTTCGCGGCCGCCGATGATGTGCAACTCGAGCTTCCGCAGACCGGGGTGTGCTCCACCGATCTGAGGCCACAAGGCCCTGATTCATCCGCGCCGTCTGCCTCATCTGCCGGCTGCTGCGGCGGCCCCCCCGTTGTCGATGCAACGGCCTGCTGCGTCCGCGATGAGCACGCCAAGCGGACCTCGGGCCAGGGCTGCGGGTGCGGCACCGCTGCGAAGAGCCCCATGCCTGCGCGCACAGAGGCGAACCACCGTGCCTGAAGCCCCCGGCCTCGCGCCCGAGACCTTGCGCCTGGGCGTCAGCCAGACCCTGGCGTGGGCTTCCAGCTACTACCTGCCGGCCACCCTGGCGGAGCCGATGGCCCGCTCGCTCGGCATTGGCGTTCCTTCGGTGTTCGCCGCCTTCTCGGGTGCACTGCTCGTGGCAGCACTGGTCGGGCCAGCGGCGGGCAGGGCCATCGACCGGCGCGGTGGCCGGCAGGTCCTCATGCTGTCCAACGGTGTCTTTGCGCTGGGCCTCGTGACCCTGGCACTGGCCCAAGGGGCCGCGAGCCTGATAGTTGCGTGGGCGCTGGTCGGTACAGCGATGGGCATGGGCTTGTACGAGGCAGCGTTTGCCAGCCTCGTTCGCTCCCGAGGACCGGGCGCCCGCGCCGCCATCACCCAGGTCACGCTCATCGCCGGCTTTGCCAGCACCATCGGTTGGCCGCTCACGAGCTGGCTCGCCAGCGAATGGGACTGGCGCACGGCCGTCCTGGTCTGGGCCGCCTTGCACCTGTTGCTCGGACTGCCCCTCAACGCCGGCTTGCGTGGGCCCTCGCCGCCGGGCGCGCCCTCCGCTTCTGAACCGGCGGTGGCCTCGCGCGCGACACCCGATGCGCCGGTGGCGAGGCACGTGGCGATCACCCTGGCCCTGGCCTTTGCGATCTCCGCCTTCATCGGCACATCCATGGCGGCCCACCTGCCGGCCTTGCTCAAGGCCGCAGGAGCGGACACCGGCCTGGCCGTCCTGGCGGCCGCCATGCTGGGCCCCGCCCAGGTGGCGGCGCGCCTGATGGAAGCGGTGTTGCAGCGCCACGGGTCGGCGATCACGGTGGCACGCGTGGCAGTGGCCCTGCACCCGTTGGGCGCACTGGCGCTGATGGCGCTGGGGCCGGTGGCCGCGATTCCCTTCGCACTGTTGCATGGCGCGGGCAATGGCCTGATGACCATCGTCATGGGCGCCTTGCCGCTGGCGGTGTTCGGGTCCCAGGGCTATGGTGAACGGCAAGGCTGGCTCATGGCACCCGCTCGCATGGCACAGGCCGTGGCGCCGTGGGCGTTCGCCGGCCTGATGGCCCCCTGGGGCCTGAACGCCCTGGTGGTCACCGCGGTGGGCGGTCTCGTGATGCTGGCCATGTTCAGCTCGATGCCCGTTCCCAAGCCAACTGGATCCGAATCCGCCCCACAGCCTCAACGAAGCACTTGAATCACCGGCATCATCGAGCCATGACTTTCGACCCTCCAACCCATCTTGCTGATATCCCCCAGCTGCACGACGCCAGCTTCCAGCCCTTCGAACCCGCGCGACTGTTTCCCGGCGAGCACTCGACCCATCCTCCCCGCATCCTCTTGCTTTACGGCTCCGCGCGCCTGCGCTCGTTCAGCCGCTTGCTGACCCTGGAAGCCGAACGCATCCTGAACGCGCTGGGTGCCCAGACACGCGTCTTTCATCCCCATGGCTTGCCCTTGCCCGACGACGCGCCCGATTCGCACCCCAAGGTGCAGGAGCTTCGCGAAGCGGTGCAGTGGGCCGAGGGCATGGTCTGGTGCTCGCCCGAGCGCCACGGTGCCATGACCGCGATCATGAAGGCCCAGATCGACTGGATCCCGCTCGCCCTGGGCGCGGTCCGGCCCACGCAGGGCAAGACGCTGGCGGTCATGCAGGTGAGCGGAGGCTCCCAGTCCTTCAACGCCGTCAATCAGATGCGGGTGCTCGGTCGCTGGATGCGCATGCTCACCATCCCCAACCAGTCCTCCGTGGCCAAGGCCTACCAGGAGTTCGGTGACGACGACCGCATGAAGCCCTCCGCGTACCACGACCGGGTGGTGGATGTGATGGAGGAGTTGGTCAAGTTCACCTGGCTCACGAGGGACGTTTCGCCGTACCTGGTGGACCGCTACAGCGAGCGCAAGGAGTCGGCCGAGGCCTTGGCCAAGCGCATGGATCTGGCGCGAAGCGTCTAGACCTGTGGCACCCCCCGGCGGGGCCTGGCCGCGCGATCACTGGATCTGCAGCCGCTTCATGCGCTCCCACAGATTTTTGCGGCTGATGCCCAAGGCGTCGGCGGTGATGCCGATCTGCCAGTCGTGGCGCGCGAGCGCCTGCTCGATGAAGCTGCGCTCCTGGCTGCGCAGGAATTGCTCGAGCGGCTGGACGGGCACATCCGATGGCGTCTCGGGACTTCTTGGGCCCAGGGCGATCGGCGCGTCCATGGGCTGCCCCAGGTCGGCGATGTCCAGCACGCTGGCCGGTGCCAGCAGGCAGGCGCGCTCCATGCAGTTGCGCAGCTCGCGCACATTGCCTTCCCAGCGCTGCTGCGTCAGCCATTGCTCCACCGCCGGCGTGAGCTGGCGCCTCGCCTTGGGGTGCGTGGCGTTCCAGTGCTCCACGAAGCGATGGGCGAGCCAGGGAATGTCCTCCGGCCGCTCGCGCAGGGGAGGCACCCTCAGGTGCACGACGTTGATGCGGTAGTACAGGTCTTCCCGAAAGCCCCCCGCGCGCACCTCCTCGTTGAGCCGCTTGTGCGTGGCAAAGATCAGCCGGACCTGCACCTTCATGGGCTTCTCGCTGCCCAGGCGCGTGATGACGCGGTCCTGCAGCACGCGCAACAGCTTGGCTTGCAGGGCCACAGGCATGTCGCCGATCTCATCGAGAAAGAGCGTGCCGCCATCGGCCTGCTCGAACATGCCCTTGTGCAGGCGGCTGGCGCCCGTGAACGCGCCTTTCTCGTAGCCGAACAGCTCGGCTTCGATCAGGGATTCGGGCAAGGAGGTCGCGTTGACCGCCACGAAAGGGGCACCCTCGCCCAGGGTCTCGCGGTGCAGGCAGCGCGCGAGTTCTTCCTTGCCCGCGCCGGAGTCGCCGGTGATCAGGACGGTGTCCCAATGGTCGCCCAGGCGCTGGATGACGCTGTGCAGGCGGCGCATTTCGCCGGAGACGCCCAGCACCGGCGCACTGCCCTGGGTTGCCGCGGGCACCGCGCTGGGTTGCAACCCATGCAGGCGCTGCATCAGCCGGTCCATGTCCAGCGGCTTGGTGAAGAAATCCAGCGCGCCGCGGGCCAACAGCTCGTGGCGCTGAGCGGCCGTGCCATAGCCGGTGATGAAGATCCAGGCCGCAGCTCGCCAGCTCGCCGGCAGGCGGTCTTTCAGGTCCGGACCTTCCAGGTCGGGCAGCCGAATATCGCTCACGACGACATCGGGGACCCGTTCGTTGGCGCGCGCCGCGGCCAGTGCTTCCTCGCCATTGCGCCACCAGCGGCAGTCAAAGCCCTCGATCTGCAAGCGTTCGGTGAGGGCTTCGCCCATGTAGGGGTCGTCTTCGATCAGGTCAATGTGCATACAGGTCGTCGAGCGCGCCGCTGGCTCCCTGGGGGGTGGGCACGCGTTTCAGGAGGAGGGCGTCTGGAGAGGGAAAGCGGGCGCACAGCACCGTGGCGAGCCCGGCAGGCGGCTCGGTCGCCAGCATGAGTTCGCCACCGAGCGTGTGCAGGATGCGAGCGGTGATCCACAGCCCGAGGCCCAGGCGCCCATCGCTGGAACGCTGGGCGCCACTGGTGAGGGCGTGCAGCCGTTCGGCATCGAGCGCGTGCCCCGAGTTGCCCACGCACACGCGCCATCCCTGGGCGTCCTGAACGCTCCAGACCCGGACCTCGCCGCGCCGACCCGCGGCGGCGATCGCGTTGAGGCTCAGGTTGAGCACGACCTGGCGCACGGCCACGGCGGGCAGCGCCATGAGCTCGGGCAGGCCCGGTGCCCATTGCAGCCGGCACCCCAGGTGGTCGGCTTCAGGGCGCAGCAGCAGCTCCAGGTCGTGCAGGTCGTCGGCTCGCAAGGGGCGCTGTTCGCTGCGGGCCTCGTTGAGCAGGGCCTGCACGGTCTCGTGCACCTGGTGCAAGCCCCGCTCGAGCACGTCGAGCGTGCGCGCGGTCGCCTCGTCGAAGGCGCCGCGCAAGCGGCGGTTCTGGATCGAGGCCAGCATGCCACCCAGCGGGTTGTTGACCTCGTGGGCGATGCCGGCCGAGAGCTGACCGATGCTGGCCAGCCGCTCGGCCTCGAGCATGTGGCGCTCCAGTTCCTGGTTCGCGGCGATCTGGCGCAGCATGCCCGAAAACGTCCGTGCGAGTTCGCCGACCTCATCGCCGCGCAGCGCCATGTGGGCCAGTTCTTCGGACTCGAGTTGTTCTCGCACCGTGGCACGTCGAGGCGTGTCGCGCATCACCTCGCGCAGGCGGGCCAAAGGGCGGGTCAGGTGGATGCCGAGCAGGCCCCCTGCCAGGCCAACGAGTGCGATGGCCACCATGCCCAGCACGCCCAGGCGCCCGATCACGCTGGCGCGCTGTGTGGCCGAGATGCCAGGCGGGTGCGTCGCGAGTACCACGCCAATCAGTTCGTCCTCATCGCCCAGGATAGGCGAGGCCAGCACCAGGCTGGGCGGATCGTCTTGCACCACACGCGCCGCGGTCGGCGGGCTGCCGGTCATCACGGCGCGCGCGGCCTCGTGCATGCCACGCGGCAAACCGCTCGCGTGAAGACCGATGGGAAACGCCCGGGGCGTGGGAGAGACGAACACCTGCTGTTCGTTGTCGAGCACAACGATCTGCACCGCGGCGTCGCTGGCAGCGGGCGCCACCTCGGTGGAGGCGCGAACGAGCTGGTAGGCCTGCCACACGTCGTTGCGCAGCACAGGTTGCACCAGGGCGCGGGCCATGGTGTTGGCGAGCCGGTGGGTCTCGGCTTCGGCGTTGGACTCCACGTGCCGGTCCACGAGCACGAAGGTGGTGAGCGCCACCGCGATGCCGGCCACCAAGGCAACGATCGTCATCGCCAGCGGAACGATGACGCGGTAGCGAAGCGGCCGATGCCAGGCGCTGCGCATGCTTCAGGCCTGTTGGCCGCGCACCATGGCCGCGATGGAGTCGAACAGGGCCGGCTCGCCGGCCACGAAACCGTCCAGCCGAAGCTCCTGCAGCACGGCCTGGCCCTCGGGATGGGTGCCCATGGCCTGCAGCGCGCGCAGGAATGCCTGCGACAGGGCAGCCGATCCTTGGGCCGGGGCCACGATCGGCGGAAAGCCGAAGTCGGGCGAGCGCAGGATCACCCGGGTGCGGGCGGTGACCTGAGGCGTGATCTCGGCCAGCGTTTCCCAGACATAGCCATCGACGGCGCCGGCGTGCGCCAGCCCCTGCGCCACCGCCTCCACGACATGGCGGTGCGAGTAGGTGAAGAAGCTGCGCCCGAAGTGGCGCGCCGGATCGCGCCGCTGCTGGCGCAGCAGGTGTTGCGGGTACAGGAAGCCCGAGTTCGACAGCGGGTCCGAGTACGCGAAGGTCTTGCCCTGCAGATCGTCCAGGCGGCTCACGCGCGCGTCGGCGTCGGCTATCAGGTAGCTCTGGTAGAGCGGGCGCCCGCGCCACTGCGGCACTGCCACCAGGCGCATGTCCCGCCGGTGCAGCACGAAGGGATAGCCACACAGCCAGGCGAACTCCAACTGGCCTGCGCGCAAGGCGTCGACCACCTGGTTGTAGGCGCTGAACTGCACGAACTGCACGCTGTGGCCCAACGTGCCCTCGAACACCTTGCCCCAGCGGCGCAGCAGCCGCACGCGATCGTCAAGGAAGACCGGCGTCAGCCCGAAGCGCACGCCGGCGGCGCGCGACCACGCGGGTCGTGCCACGACCGCCGTCAGGCCCGCAAGCATCACCTCGCGGCGCCGCCGGGGGCGCTGGATCGACTGGGTTGAAGGCACTGGCATCGTTACCCAAAGGTAACCCCATAGGGCATCCACCGCGTCAGGTGTTACCCCAAGGTAACCGTAACGACACACGCCTGTCATGGCCAAAAGAGCCAAAGCGTATTGATTCAACAGCAGAAATCGGTGATCAGGCGGCTTGGCACGGGGCTTGCGCAATGAGGGGACGAACACCACGGCCACCCACGGGCCGGAGCCATGACAAAAGACGGAGACAAGCCCCGCCGCGGCGCCTTGCGCGCCGATCGCGCTCTCATGCACGAGGAGGGCGCCTGCCTGCCGCTGCGCAGCAAGCATGGGCAGTGCCGTGCCTGCGCGCAGGCTTGTCCCACCCAGGCGCTGCAGGTGAACCTGGCGGTGGTTGAACTAAGCGAGGCCTGCATCGGTTGTGGCCAATGCGTGGCCGCCTGCCCGACCGAGGCCTTGATGCTGCCGGGCTTGCAGTCGGTCTTCGATGTCCGCGCCCATCGCGATCCGTCTCTACCGGACGAGCCGCCTGCTGAGCGCCCCATCCGCGTGGAGTGCCGCAAGGTGCCTCCCGATCGGCTCGCGCCGGGCACCTTGGTCCTGCCTTGCACGGGCGCGCTCACCACTGGGGTGGTGCTCGCCCATGAAGCGCAAGGGCAGGGGTTGCAACTGGTGGATCGCGGCTGGTGCCAAGGATGCGAGGCCAACGGGCGAAGTGATGCCGCAGGGCATCCTGCCCAGGCAGCGCTGGAGACCGCGCGGCTGTGGCTCTCGGCCATGGACGTCCCGAGCCACTCGGCCATCGCGATCGAGCCACTGCCGCTCGCGCTGCGCCCCACGACCATTCCCGAGCCCGAGGCGGTCGAACCCGGCATAGGGCGGCGCTCGTTCTTTCGAGCGGCACTCGAGCGACCCGCCGGGCGCGACAGGGCCAAACCCATTCCCATGGGAGGAGATGGCCGCGCCGCCTACCCCGCGTCGGAGCGACGCGCCGCGCCCGAGAGAACCCGCGTGCTGCAAGCCATGCGCCGGCTGGCCGAGCAAGCCGAGCGTGAGGTGCCCGCCGAAGTGTTTGCCACGATCCACGTGAGCGGCGATTGCTGCGACCGGCGCATGTGCGTGGCCTTGTGCCCGACGGCGGCTCTGACCGTGGCCGACAACGGCATCGGCGCGCACCTGCAGTTCGATGCCCAGCGCTGCATCAGTTGCGGCGTGTGCGAACGCGCCTGCCCCGAGGGGGCATTGCAGCTCACGCCGCATCGTGGTCGATCGGGTGTTCACACCTTGATCTCGCACCACCGACGCAGCTGCCGATCTTGTGGCGAGCGCTACACGCCACACCAGCTTGCGGACCCGAGCGACGGCAGCAGCGAAGCCCCGTCCTTGTGCCCGAGCTGCAAGAAATCCCAGAGCTTCATGGACGACGCACGGCGTCAGTTGTTTGGCAGCCTGAACTGAAGACCACCACCGAAGGAGACACACGATGGGGATCATGGAACGCATCTTTCAGCCCGCGCTCTCGCGCCGTCGATTCCTGCAGGCCAGTGCGGCCAGCGGCGCAACGGCCGTGGTGGTGGGTGGCCAGACCCTGCGCGAAACCCAGGCCCAGGCGGCACCGGCTGCCAAGCCCGAGACCAAGATCACCAAGAACATCTGCCACCAGTGCCCCGCGCGCTGCGGCATCGACGTCTACACCACCAACGGCAAGGTGCACGCCATCTACGGCAACACCGATCACCCGATCGCCAACGGCAAGCTCTGTCCCAAGGGGCCGTTGGGCACCTACATCCTCTACGACCCCGACCGCTTCAAGGGGCCGATGAAGCGCACCAACCCCAAGAAGGGCCGAGGCGAGGACCCCAAGTTCGTGCCCATCACCTGGGACGAGGCGCTGCAAACCGTCGCCGACCGGCTCAACACGCTGCGGGACAAGGGGGAAAGTCACCGTTTCGCGCTCATCTACGGCCGCGGCTGGGGCGCCTCGTGCGCCGGCCTGCAGGGCGATTTCGGCGCGCTCTACGGTTCGCCCAACGTGGCCATCGGCCACTCCTCGATGTGCTCGGACGGCAGCATCAAATCCAAGCAGGCCACCGACGGCAACGGCTCCTACAACGCCCACGACTTCCGCAACACCAACTACCTGCTGATGTTTGGCTGCGGCTTTCTGGAAGCCTTCCGGCCCTACAACTATTTGATGCAGATGTGGGGCCACATGCGCTCCAAGTCGCCCAAGACGCGCGTGACGGCGGTGGACGTGCACATGAACACGACCCTGGCCGCCAGCGACCGTGCCCTGCTGATCAAGCCGGGCACGGATGGCGCACTGGCCCTGGCGATCGCGCACGTGATCCTCACAGAAGGCCTGTGGGAAAAGAGCTTTGTCGGCGACTTTGCCGACGGCGTGAACCGTTTCAAGGCCGGTCAGGCCGTGGACCCGGCCAGCTTCAACGAGAAGTGGGTGCGCGGCCTGATCGAGTGGTGGAACATCGAACTCAAGGACCGCACGCCCAAGTGGGCCGAAGGGGTCACCACCATCTTCGAGCGCGACATCCTGGCCACCGCGCGCGAGTTCGGCTCCACGCGCCCGGCCATGGCGATCTTCGAGCGCGGCGTGCACGCGCACAGCAACGGCATCTACAACGGCATGGCCGTGCACTCGCTCAATGCGCTGGTGGGCTCGCTCTACGCCAAGGGCGGGATGATGTACCAGATGGGCCCCTCCTACGGGCCCATGCCGGTCAAGGCCGGCGACTTCATGGACGACTACGCCAGGAACGGTGCCTGGAAAAGCCAGCCCCGCATCGACCTCAAGGGACACGAGGACGGCTACTTGATGGCCAACAACATGCTCCAGGAGGTCGGGCCCAACACGCTCGCGGGCAAGCCCTACAAGCTCGACACCATCATGTTCTACCTGTCCAACCCCGTGTGGACGGCGCCGAACGGGCAGGTGTGGGAGAAAGCGCTGGAGGAGCTGTTCGTGATCGACACCTCGCCATTCCCCGGCGAGACGGCGATGATGGCCGACCTGATCCTGCCCGATCACACCTTCCTGGAGCGCCTGCAGGATGCGCCCACCTATCCCTTCGAGGGCTGGCCGCTGGCGCAACTGCGTGTCCCCGCGATCAAGCCGCTGTACGACACCAAGTACTACGGCGACACGCTGATCGAGATCGGCAAGCGCATCAAGGGCCCGATGGGCGAGTACTACAACGCGCTCAAGGACAGCGAGAACGTCATTCGGCACCTGGCCAAGGGCTTCGAGAGCGACCCGGGCGACAACGGCGTCAACAGCTTCGAGAGCTGGGTGGAGAAGGGCGTCTGGTACAAGAAGCGCTACCCCTGGCAGCAGCGCAACGGCGAGTTCTACGAGTGGGACGGCAAGGCCTATGCGCGCGAGATGACGCCCGAGCAGGTCAAGGCCCAGTTGCTCAAGACCCCGTCGGGCAAGTTCGAGTTCCGCTCGGGCTGGCTGGAGTCCAAGGCCGACTGGATCGCCGCCAAGACCGGTCGCGACAAGGCCAATCTGATGTTCCCGCACTGGGAAGAGCCCAAGCACCCCGGGGGCGGCGACATGTACATGGTCACCCCCAAGGTGGCCCTGCACGCCGAGGGGCGCGGCGGCAACATCCCCCAGGCCATCAGCCTGCTGCAGCCGGTGCTCGGTGGCCGCGATCAGGTCTACATCGAGATCAATCCGCAGACCGCGCAGCGCAAAGGCATCGCCGATGGCGACCGGGTGCGCATCAAGTCCAGCGTGGGTGAGATCGAAGGCCATGTGCGGCTCTACGAGGGCGTTCGCCCCGACACCCTGGTGTTTCCGATGGAGCACGGTCACTGGGCCCAGGGACGCTGGGCGCAGGGGCGCGGCCCCGGGCACTGCGGCGAGATCACGGTCAACCAGAGCGACCGCATCACCGGCCAGTGCAACTACTACTCCACCAAGGTCAGCATCGAAAAGGCCTGAGGCCGCAGCCCACCCACCAAGGAGACACACATGGCGAAATGGGGAATGGTCATCGATCTGGACAAGTGCACCGGCTGCCAGGCCTGCACCACCGCCTGTTCGATGGAGAACAACCGGCTGCCCGGTGAGAACTGGCAGGACGTGCTCTTCTATCACGAGGGCAGCTACCCGAACGTGAACCTTCAGTGGTTCCCGCGGCCCTGCATGCACTGCGAGAACCCCTCTTGCGTGGACGTGTGCCCGACCGGCGCCACGTTCAAGGAGAAAGAGGGCGGCTTCGTGCTCGTGGACTGGGACAAGTGCATCGGCTGCAAGGCCTGCATGGTGGCCTGTCCCTACGGCGTGCGCTTCTATACCGACGAGAAAGCGGTCGTGCAGCCGGACATCCGCAGCGTGTTCCCCGGAGAAGGCGCTCGCCAGTGGAAGCCGCCCTACGAAGCGCCGCACAACGATCCCAAGCACGGTGTGGGCATCCAGCCCAGCGGCGTGGTGTCCAAGTGCACCTTCTGCCACCACAAGACCAGCACCGCACCGCAGGGCGTGGCCGACCTGGACGAGGACAACCCGGCGACGAAGGAACACACGCCAGCCTGTGTGCGCGTGTGCCCACCCAAGGCCCGCTACTTCGGTGACCTGGACAACCCAGCGTCCAACGTCAACAAGCTCATCGCCGACAAGCGAGGCGTACGGCTGCTCGACCACACCGGCAACAAGCCGCAGGTTTACTACCTCTCCGGTGGCGCCGGCGCGGCGGTGCCCAGTTCGCGCGCCGACGAACCCTCTGCCTGAACGACGGGAGACCACGCATGAACACACTTGCACAGCGACACCCCGCCGCCGGTGGCCCCATGGGCCTGGTACTGATCGTCGCCGCGGTCGGCTTGCTGGCCGCCGCAGGCTACGTGATCTCGCAGCTCGCCACCGTGGGCCACACGGCCTACAACGGCGACAGCCGCGGCATCTTCTGGGGCCTGCCCATCGTCACCTACGACTTCTTCCTGCTCGCGTCGACCGGCTTGGCCATGTTGGCGTCGACCTGGACGGTGTTTCGCCTGCCGGCGTTCGAGCCCATCGCGCGACGGGCCACCTGGCTGGCGATCGCGGCCTTGCTCGGCGGGGTTGCGGCGCTATTCATGGAGCTGGGCTACCCGCTGCGCGCCATGCTCCTGATCCCGTTCAGCTTCAGCACCTCGGCGCCACTGTTCTGGAAAGTCTGGGGCGTCATCTTCTACACGGTGGCACTCGCCGTGCTGGTGTGGACCTGGTTGCTGCCATCGGCCCAACAGCCGCCCAGGGCCGCAGCCGTGGTGGCGCTGATCGCGGCGCTGGGCATCACCTTCGTGGCCGGCGGTGTCTACGGCTGGATGTCGATGCGCCCCTTCTGGTTCGGTGGCGAGATGTCGTTGGCCTTCTTCGTCGAGGCGCTGCTGGGGGCGGTCACTTTCGTGATCATCTTCACCCACCTGGCCCATGGCTTCGACAGCGCCCGCTTCGACGAGCGAACGCGCGCGCTGTTCGCAGGCCCTCTGGGCGCCTTGTTCGCGGTGCTGCTCGTCGCACACGCATTCTTCGTGGTGTCGCGCCTGGTGGCCGGGCTGTGGAGCAACGCCGATGGCCTGCAGGTGTGGCAGCACTACTGGCGCCAACCGCTCTTTCAGATCGAACTGTGGCTGGGTCTGGGCCTGCCCATCCTGCTCACTGCGGTGGGCTCGCTGCGGCGCTCCCTGCGGTTGCAACTGCTCGCGGCCCTGGTCGCGGTGATCGCGCTCTTCCTGGCCCGCTACCACTTCGTGATCGGCGGACAGATGGTGGCCCTGTTTAAGGGTTCGTGGGCCCACGGCCTGCTCGACTACAGCCCCTCGATCACCGAGTGGGCCGTGCTTGCCACGGCGGTGTTCCTGGCCAATGTCGTCAATGCCGCAGGCGAGAAGGTGATGCGCCTCGGTGGTGAGCCGCGATGAGCCCGGCGCTGGCGACAACCGCAGGCGCTGTCACGCCGGATGCCGACGCCCTGGTGCACCGTGCCGACCTGATGCTGTGCCTGGCGCAGGCATTTTTGCCGCCACCCGCCGAGTGGAGCGTGTGCGACTGGGGGCAGCCCCTCGTGGAGGATCTCCGCGAACTCGGCCAGGCGTTGGCGCTTGACGTCTCATCCGTATGCACAGCGGTGGTCGATGCCTACCGGCTTTGGGTGGAGCATGCCACTCCGGAGAGCACAGCCGATGTTTGGCTGGTCGAGTACGCGCGGCTGTTCCTTGTGCCACCTGTGCCCGTTGCGCTCAACACCAGTGCTTACCTCGAAGGGGCGCTGGCCGGCAGCAGCACGCAGATGATCGCCTCCTGCTATGGCGTGGCCGGCTTCGAGCCCAGCGGGCACTTGCACGATCTGCCCGACCACGTGGCGATGCAGTTGGAGTTTCTGGGCAAGCTCTACGAGCGCGCGGCCCGAGGTGATGCGGACGCCTTGGGCATGGCAGAGGAGTTCATTGAAGAGTTCCTCGTCGCCTGGATCGGCCCGCTGTGCCAGGCATGCCAGGTGGCGGCAGGGCGAGCCCCTTCCGCGCAGGTGTACTACGAGTTGGCCGTGCTGCTGAAGCATGCCGTCGGCCGCTGAACAGCAGGCGCCCCACAGCGCGGAGGCCTCATGGGTTTTCACACTTCTGATCCGTTTTCGAACGCAGGCCGCGAAGGTGCGGTGCCCGTGGGCTCCACTCCCGCTTGGCTCAAGGACGCGGACCATCGGCAGGCGCTGGCTGGACTGCTGTCCCGCTACTCGACGGGGCCGCGCTGGTTGACCGAACCGGCGCCGGATCACCAGGCACTGCAGCAGGCCCTCGCTTGCGCGCTGCGGGCTCCTGATCATGGCCAATTGGTGCCCTGGCGGGCGGTGCTGATCGAGAGCGATCAGCGCGAGGCGCTCGGAGAGTGCTTTGCGCGGTTCGCGCGGGATGTAGGCAAATCCGAAGACGAGGTGGATCGCGAACGAGAACGCGCTCACAAGGGCCCTGTGCTCGTGGCATGGGTTGCGCGCATCACCCCCGGCATTGCCGAGGTGCCCGAGCACGAGCAGTGGATCACGGTCGGGGGCGCCTTGACCAATTTCCTCAACGCCTTGCACCTCATGGGCTATGGCGCCAAGACGCTCAGCGGACGCAAATGCACGCATCCGGCGGTGAGTGAAGCGTTCTGCAGCCCAGGGGAACGCCTGGTGGCTTTCGTGGGCATCGGCACAGCATCTCGAAGGGCCGCGCCTCGCTCAATGGACCAGGTCGACAACGTGCTCTCTCCCTGGGCGCGCGCTCCCATGACCGGATCGCCTGGCGAGGCGCATGCCTTTCCTTAGGGTCGTTTGATCGCGCTGTATTGCCCACCCGTACGCAGTACCAGCTTCACGTCTTCCTTTCCACGGTTGCGCCAGAACCAGCCATGGTTGCCGGTGAAAGCAGCCACGAGCTCACCCTCGTCGGCGGGCACGCCGCGTCCTTTGACGTAGCTGATGGAGCGCCCCGGACCATCACCGTGGGTGTCGTAGTTGACGACGCCGCCTTCGACCGTCCAGGCGAACGAGGCCTTCTCGCCTTCCTTCATCACCAGCTTGATCTCGATGCCCTCGCCGGGCTTGAGCGACGCCGTCAGCTCGTCGCGCCAGCCCGATGGCGCGGCGGTGCCCATTGCCGGCGTGGTGGCCAAGGGCGCGGTGGCTGGCGGCGTGGCGCCCTCGGCCCGAGGCACTGGCGCGGAGGGTGCCGACTCCTCGTGTCCATGTGCTTGGCCGCTCGCGTGCTGACGTGTGTGTTCGTCTTCGCGCTGCCGGGCCGCCGCCGCCGCGTCCGCCGCGGCTTCTCTGGCCAGATCGGCCTTGATCTCGCCCATCTCGGTCAGGCCCAGCACGCGGCCAATGCCGGTCCAGTCCTTACCGTACTCGGCGGGGAACACGACGGTCACGAGCAAAACGATGGCGACGATGGCCGCGATGACGGTGGAGCGCAGCAGCTGTTGCGAAGAAGGCAGCTCGGCGCGGGAAGGAACGTTGCTGTTGTACATAGTGATCGGTGAAATGAGGTTCAGACGTGGAAGACGACGTAGCCCGCCAGTTGCATGCCCACCAGCACAAAGCCGGCGCACATCATGGCAACGTTGGCGGTGTAGGCGTGGCGCACGAAGCCGGCGGTGCGGCGCCAGTAGCCCATGCCGACCAGGATGACGGCGAGCGCCAGCAACTGGCCGAGCTCCACGCCCACGTTGAAGGCCAGCAGGTTGGGCACCAGGCCATCTGAGGAGATTTCGTATTCGAGGATCTTGGTCGCGAGGCCGAAACCGTGGAACAGACCGAAGACCAGGGTCGCCACCCGGGTGTTCGGCTGCACACCGAACCAGCGCTGGAAGGCGCCGAGGTTGTCGAGCGCCTTGTAGACCACCGAGAGCCCGATGACCGCGTCGATCAGGAAGGCGTTGATCCCGACGTTGAAGTACACGCCCAGGACCATGGTGGTGGAGTGGCCGATGGCGAACAGGCTCACGTAGAGCCCGATGTCCTTCAGCCGGTAGAGAAAGAAGATGACGCCGAACAGGAACAGGATGTGGTCGTAGCCGGTCATCATGTGCTTGGCGCCCAGGTAGACAAAGGGCAGCAACTTGACACCCGAGATCTCCTGGATGTAGCCCTTGTCGCCCAGGGTGACCCCGTGGGCCAGGGCGTCGGTGGCGCCCAGCAGCAATGTCACAAGCAATGCAATGGGAAGCCAGAAGGCGATGCGCCAGCGCGATGCCCAGGGGACATGCGCCAGCTGCGACTCGAAGAGGCTGAGCATGGAAACTCCAAAACGGGATATGAGAGACGCGCCGTTGCCTGAAGGCATCCAGGCGTGTTGGGAGCGGCGCAAACGGCGGAAGTGTTCAGGCCGTTTTGGGTGGACGGTCCAGCCGATGTGTCATCAGCCGGTCGATCCAGGCACGGGTCCGGGGCCTCCAAGGGGGCGCCGCAGACATTCCCAGGCCCGACATGGCCGGCAGGGCATGGGCCTTGTCGTGAGAATGGTCCGAGCCCAGGTGGGTGTGGGATGCACCCTCGTAAGCGGCGAGCGGGTCGCCCTCATGCGGATGACCGTGCGAATCGTCTTGTTCCGCTTGGGCAATCTGGATGGCGTCCAGCGGGGCCAGCGCATGCGTCTGCAGTACCCCCAGCGACGACAGGAGGGTGCCAAACAGGATGATCAGCAGGACACAAGCGCGCATGCTGCGGCCCAGCCATGGCGGGCGCGGAGCGTCGGGTTGCGCAGAGGATTTCACGGTTGGTCGGTGCGGAGACGGCCTGCGTATAGTAACCTGGGGGGGAGGATAGGAGTCAACATGAAACACGCCCACACACATGAGACGCATCCGGCCGTGGTCAAGCGCCTTCGCCGCGCGCACGGCCACCTCAACAGCGTGATCGAAATGATCGAGCAGGGGCGCGAATGCCTGGACATCGCGCAGCAGTTGCAGGCCGTTGAGAAAGCCATCACCCAGGCCAAAAAGACACTGGTGCAGGATCACATCGACCATTGCCTCGCGCACGCGCTCGATGGGGCGAGGCGTTCGGGCCCGTCCATGGCCTCGCTGGACGAATTCAAGCAGATCACCCGCTACCTCTGAGCCGTCAATGGGGCAAGCGCCATGCTGGACATCCTTCGGCACCGCACCTACCGTCACCTGTTCGCAGCCCAGGTGATCGCGCTGCTGGGCACGGGCCTGGCCACCGTGGCGCTGGGGTTGCTGGCCTTCGATCTGGCCGGCCAGAACGCGGGCGTGGTGCTGGGCACGGCGTTGGCCATCAAGATGGTCGCCTACGTGGGGGTAGCGCCCGTGGCGGCCGCGCTGGCCCAGAGCCTGCCGCGGCGTGCGGTGCTGGTCTGCCTGGATCTGGTGCGCGCTGCCGTGGCCCTGGCCTTGCCCTTCGTGAGCCAGGTCTGGCAGATCTACGTTCTGATTTTTGTTCTGCAGGCCGCGTCGGCGGCGTTCACACCCACTTTCCAGGCCGCTATCCCTGACGTGCTGCCCGACGAGCACGACTACACCAAGGCGCTCTCGCTGTCACGCCTCGCGTACGACATGGAGAGTCTGCTGAGTCCCATGCTGGCAGCGGCGCTGCTCACGGTGGTCGGCTATCACGATCTGTTCGCCGGCACGGTGCTGGGCTTCATGGCCTCGGCACTGCTGGTCGTCTCTGTCGTTCTGCCTGCGCAGCCGACCGCCGAGCGACGTGGCATCTACGACCGCACCACACGCGGGCTGCGCATCTACCTGGCCACGCCGCGTTTGCGCGGCCTGCTCGCCCTGAGCGCCGCGGTGGCCGCGGCCGGCTCCATGGTGTTTGTCAACACCGTGGTGCTGGTGCAGGCCCAATGGGGTCTACCGCAGAACGCGCTGGCGCTGGCCCTGGCCGCGTTCGGGGCGGGCTCAATGGTGGCGGCGCTCGGACTCCCTCGCTTGCTCGATCGTTGGCCCGATCGAGCGGTGATGCTGTGGGCAGTGGTGCTGCTCAGCTGTGTCCTGCTGCTGGGCAGCCAGGTCGCCGGGTATGCCGGCTTGCTGCCGTTGTGGTTCGTGACCGGCCTGGCGTACTCGATGGCCCAGACGCCCTCAGGCCGGTTGTTGCGCCGGTCCTCCCACCCCGCGGATCGCCCCGCGCTGTTTGCCGCGCAGTTCGCCTTGTCGCATGCCTGCTGGCTGGTGTTTTATCCCCTGGCAGGATGGGCGGGCTCGCATTGGGGCACCTCGGCCACCTTTGTCCTGCTGGGCGTGGCCGCAGCCCTGGCGTGTCTGGTCGCGCTGCGCGTATGGCCTCGCGAAGACCCTGCCACCCTCGAACACGAGCACGCCGAACTGCCGCCTGACCATCCCCATCTGCGCCATGGCCACCGGGCCGGCGAAGCACGCCACGCCCACCCCTTCTGGATCGATGACCAGCACAGGCGCTGGCCAAGGTCCGGTCATTGAGAGGCGTTGGTGGGCGCTGCCACCACGGCTTACTTCACCACCTTGAGGCTGGTGATCAGCATCTGGCCTTTTTCGTTCTTGACAGTGAACTGGACCTTGTCGCCCGCATTGACATTGCTCAGTAGCGACTTGTCGGTCGCCGTAAAAACCATCGTCATGGGCGGCATGTCCAGGTTCTTGATTTCGCCATGCTTGATGGTGATCTTGCCGGTCTCCTGGTCGACCCGACGAACCTCACCATCGGTCATGGGCATCTCTTGTTGAGACGCCGGCTTTCCATGGTCCATCGGCTTGGAATGATCCATCTGAGCGATGGCTGGTGAAAGCATCGCCAGCGACAGCCCAGCGGCCGTGATCAGTTGAATGATCTTCTTCATGTGAGGCTCCTTTTAGACAGTGTTCAGTGGGTCGCGCAGGCGCTCACTTGGAGACAACCTTGATCTTGCCGACCATGCCCGCTTCATAGTGACCAGGCAGCAGGCACGCGAAATCGAACTCGCCAACCCTGTTGAAGGTCCACACGATCTCGCCGCGCTTTCCTGGTGCGACGTGTGCCATGTACGGCTCATCGTGCTCCATGCCCGGGAACTTCTTCATGAGTGCAGCGTGTTCATCGAGCTCGGGCTTGGTGCCGAGAACGAACTCATGCATGACCTTGCCGTTGTTCATGTGGACAAAGCGGACCGTTTCCCCTTGACGGATCTCGAGGCGATCCGGGGTGAAGCGCATGGCATCGGTCATCCCGATCTCGATGGTGCGCGTGACCTTCTTCTGGTCTCCGGCGATACCCCATGACTTTTGCTCGAGCTTGACCGGGCCGGCGGGTTTGCCGTGGGTTTCGTTCCCGTGCGCGGCGGCGAGGGAAGCGGTGGCGACCAACAAGCCGGTTGCAATGGTGTTTCGAATTTTCAAGTGAATGCTCCTTGGTGGATGGGCAAAGGCTGACGTACGGACGCGAATATCAGTGATGGCCCTTGTGTCCATTGGGCTTGACGGCGGTGGCGTCGGCCGGGGTGGTCGACGAGGCTGGCGATGCCCGCGACGGCGCGGGCGCTGCTCCCGACCATTCGTAGGCGACCGTGCCTTGCGGGAACTTGTAGGGGCCAGGGTCCTTGTAGTCGCCGGGCTTCTGGTCCTTGCGCACCTTGAACACGCTGAACATGCCGCCCATCTCGATGGGGCCGAACTGCCCGGTGCCGGTCATCATGGGTGCGGTGTTGTCGGGAATGGGCATCTGCATCTCGCCCATGTCGGCCATGCCGCGCTCGCCCATCACCATGTAGTCGGGCGCCACGCGCTGCAGCTTGTTCACCAGCCCGCGGTGGTCCACGCCGATCATGGTGGGCACGTCGTGGCCCATGGCGTTCATGGTGTGGTGGCTCTTGTGGCAGTGGAAGGCCCAGTCGCCTTCCTCGTCAGCGACGAGCTCGATCTGGCGCATCTGGCCGACGGCCACGTCGGTGGTCACCTCGTACCAGCGGGTGGCGGGCGGGGTGGGACCGCCATCGGTGCCGGTCACCAGGAACTCGTGCCCGTGCAGGTGGATGGGGTGGTTGGTCATGGTGAGGTTGCCCACGCGGATGCGCACGCGGTCGTTGAGGCGCACGTTCAGGGTGTCGATGCCCGGGAAGATGCGGCTGTTCCAGGCCCAGATGTTGAAGTCGGTCATGGTGGCAACCTTGGGCGTCTTGCTGCCGGGCTCGACGTCGAAGGCGTTGAGCAGGAAACAGAAGTCGCGGTCGACCTCGCTGATGTGCGGGTGCTTGCCCTTGGGGTGCGTGACCCAGAAACCCATCATGCCCATGGCCATCTGCACCATTTCGTCGGCGTGCGGGTGGTACATGAAGGTGCCGGGGCGGCGCGCCTCGAACTCGTAGACGAAGGTCTTGCCCGCTGGAATGGCCGGCTGGTTGAGGCCGCCCACGCCGTCCATGCCACTGGGCAGGCGCTGGCCGTGCCAGTGGATGGTGGTGTGCTCGGGCAGCTTGTTCGTGACGAAGATGCGCACGCGATCGCCTTCGACGACCTCGATAGTAGGCCCCGGGCTCTGGCCGTTGTAGCCCCACATGTTCACCTTGAAGCCGGGCGACATCTCGCGCACCACGGGCTCGGCGACCAGGTGGAATTCCTTGACGCCGTTGTTCATGCGCCAGGGCAGGCTCCAGCCATTGAGCGTTACCACGGGGTTGTAGGGGCGGCCGGAGTTCGGCACCAGCGGCGGCGCGGTATCGACAGAGTTCTGAATGACAGGCTCAGGGAGTGCGGCCATGGCCACACGAGAAACGGCCAGACCGGCCACGGCGCTGGCGGCACCTGCAAAGAATTGGCGACGATTGCTCATGTTGTGTACGGATGGAGTTGTTCAATGACCTGCCGCGCTGGCGTCAGCGCCGGAAGGGCTTCCCGGAGTAACAAACGATTGGGGCTCGCCGCCCTGGAGTACCCACAACAGGTCTGTTTCCGCCACCCAGTAGTCGCGAATGGCGTCGATGGTCTCGCGCTGTGCCTGGGCGCGGCCCTGCACTTCGGTCAGCAGCTCCCACACGCTCTTGAGCATGCCGTTGTACTGAAGCACGCTCTCGTCGACGATGAGGTTGCGCTGGGCCATGACATCGTTGCGATAACTCTGGGCCACATCCAGTGCCGTGAGGTAAGCGCCTCGTGCCAGATCGAAGTTGATGCGCGTCTTGGTCTGATTGAACACGGGCAACTGCGCGGTGATCTCTTGCAGCTCGGCCGTCAGGCGGTCACTCGCAATGGATTCATTGGGCAGATCAGGCAGGGAGTCCGGGAGCTGCAGGCTCTGGTGGATGCCGTTGAAACCCAGCAGCTTGATCAGCGCCTGCTCGGCTTGTGCCGCTGCGAGGCGGGCTTGTTGATAAGCCCGCTTTTCGCTGGACAGCCCCAGCTCGACCCGACTTTGTTGGTAGCGGCTCCAGTTGCCGACCTTGACCATGCGGCGCCCCAGCTCCGTGGCAGCTTCCGCGGCCTCGAGGGATTCCTGCTGCAGGCGCACCGCCTGCTTGGCCGCGACAGCCATCAGCCAGGCTTTGCGTGCATCCGCGGCGACCTCGAAAAGCTCGTCCAAGCCCTCGATGCGCCTTTGCTGGCGGGCCTCGACATCCATCCATTGGCCGTTCGCCACCCGATCGACATTGCCCTGACCGAGGCGAGCCATGATTTTCTGCAGTTCCAGGTGCGGTTTCCAGGCAGCGCGAACCGCGCTCTCCAACGTAGGTAGGGCAAAGCCCGTGGGCACCCTCTGTTCCGGGGTTGCAGATTTGAGGTTTTGCGCCTCCCATTTCAGAATGTCGGCATGGCCACGTTTGAACTGGCCGACAGCGTCGTTTGCCTCGCGCCAGTTGGCAGGCTGTTCATCACTGGCACCCTGCGCCAACGCCATGTTGCCTGTGGCGGCAGCCATCGCCGCCAGCAGGACCATGCTCTGCGCTTTCCATCGAACTTTCTTCACCCATGGCTCCTTGTTTAAGTAGTGGGGGGATTGTTCGGATCAGGCCCGCACAGGCATCTGTCCAGTTCATTACAGATTTGTCATGTTGGGATCCGGCGCTTGCGGCATGGCAAACTGCATTCATGCAGAGAGTTGCCGCGTGAAGATCCTCATCGTCGAAGACGAAGCCCACACGGGTGAGTACTTGAAGCAGGGGCTGCGGGAGGCGGGCTACTTCGCCGAGTTGGCTCGCAACGGCGTCGATGGCCTGCATGAAGCCACCGAAGTCGAGTACGACCTTGTCATCCTGGATGTCATGCTTCCTGGCATCGACGGATGGTCCCTGCTGAGTTCTCTCAAGCGCAAGAAGCGCCAGCTTCCGGTGCTGTTTCTCACCGCCCGCGACAGCGTCGAGGATCGGGTCAAGGGATTGGAGTTGGGCGCGGACGACTACCTGATCAAGCCCTTCTCATTCTCCGAACTGCTAGCCCGCATCAAGACCATCCTTCGGCGCGGCAACCAGATTCAGGAGGCGACCTCGCTGCAGGTTGCCGACCTTACCCTCGATCTGGTTCGCCGTCGGGCCACCCGAGCGGGACGCCGAGTAGACCTGACTGCCAAAGAGTTCGGACTGCTTGAACTCTTTATCCGTCGCCGCGGTGAAGTGTTGCCCCGCACGCTGATTGCCTCTCTCGTGTGGGACATCAACTTCGACAGCGACAGCAATGTGATCGACGTGGCCATTCGACGGCTGCGGGCCAAGATCGATGACGGCTTTGATGCCAAGCTGCTGCAGACGGTGCGTGGCATGGGCTACGTGCTGGACGAGCCCGAGCATTGAAGGAGGTGCTCGGCGATGTCTCTCACCGCCCGGTTGACGGTTCTTTTCGCTGGCGTCGTGGCGCTCATCCTGACTGGCTTTTCGGCACTCATGTTCCGGGAGACCAGTGCTCACTTCGTCGAACTTGACCAGTCTCTTCTGACCGACAAGGTTCATCTCGTTGAGGAGGTGATCCGGGCAAGCCCATCGGAAGACGAGTTGCGCAGGCGGCTCGGCACCAGCACGCACGGGCACCAGGGCTTGTACATCAGGGTCACCGGTGCTTCGGGCGTCCTCTTCGAACAAGGCGACATCCAACTGCCTGCTGGCTTGTTGTCGGCGCTCGACGCCAAGCCGCAGGGCCTGGTTTGGCAAGACGCGTCAAACAACCTGTATGCCCAGCGCTTCTCTCTCGAGCTGAGCAACGAAAAGGGAAGGGTGTCGGTGGTTGCAGCCGTCGATACGAGCCATCACCGGCATTTTCTGGATGCCTTGACGGTCAAGATCGCCGCTTACATGCTCTTCTCCGTGATCGTCGGCACGCTGCTGGGGTGGGTGGCCAGCCGTGGAGGCCTCAAGCCGCTGACGGCGATGAAGGCGAGGGCGGAGCGCCTGAGCGCGCACCGGCTGGACGAGCGCATGCCCGTGGAAAGTGTCCCCACGGAAATGCGTGAACTGGCCCAATCGCTCAACGGCATGCTCGACCGCCTTCAGCGCGACTTTGACCGGCTCAGCGCCTTTTCGTCGGACCTCGCGCACGAGATGCGAACGCCCGTGAGCAACCTCCTGACCGCGGCCCAGGTCACCTTGGCCCAGCCGCGCTCCTCGGCCGACTATCGCAACAGCCTGGCCATCCTGTCGGAGGAGTTGCAGCGTCTGGCACGCACCATCTCCGACATGCTCTTTCTGGCCAAGACCGAAAATCTGCACGCGTTGCCGTCCCGGGATCAGGTGGACCTGGTCAGGGAGTCGAATTCTCTGGTGGAGTTCTATGAAGCCGTCGCCAGCGAAAAGGGCTTGACCATCGAGGTGAGCGGGGAAGGCGCGGTTTCAGGCGATCGTCTGATGATTCGCCGCGCGATCAGCAACCTCTTGTCCAACGCCGTTCGACACGCCCATCCGCAGACCACGGTAAGCATCACTGTCGAAGCAAGCGACGGGTTAGTGCGCCTGGCGTTGTCCAACTCGGGGGAGGAAATTGCAGGCGCCGCCCAGGCGGCGCTTTTCGACCGCTTTGTTCGCATGAGCCCAGGAAGGAGCCGGGGCGAGGAGGAGGGCGTGGGACTGGGCCTTCCAATCACCAAGGCCATCATGCGGGCACACAGCGGGGAGGTGAAGGTGCGCTCCAGCGCGGGAGTCAACACCTTCTCGCTCGAATTTTCGCGCCGATGACGCGATCACCAGAGGCTCGACTTTACTTGTCGCCGTGTCCTTTCTTCAGCAGGTAGTTCAGGCGCGCCACCTCATTGCTGGAGGCGGTGATCTGCTTGCCGTCCACGGTTTGCAGGGTGTCGCCGCTGCGCAGGTATTGGGCTCGCCCGTACCGATCCTCCTTGGCCATCTTGCCGTCCTTGAACATGTAGAGGATGCCGCCGTCCTTGAGCGGAATGGTTTGCGCAGCCGTCTGGCGTGCCGCATCGCTCGCGAAGGCTGAAGACGCCCCCAGGGAGAGGGCCAGAATGGCGATGTTGAGTTTCATGCTTGCTCCTTGGTGGATGCCCAACGAGCTGGCGCGCGTCGGGGTACTTGCGTACGCGCTGAAGGTACGGCTCCGCGGATGACGAGATGGAGGCAAGCGCATTACAGCTTTTTCAGGTCCGCGTGCCCGATGGCAAAGGCCTTGACTCTGTACTGACTCCAGGGTTTCCAATCCTGACCAGTCGAGGAGAAAACATGTCGGCACATTGCTGCAACCACGAAACACCCAGCCCGTCCAAGATCGTCAATCTCGTTCGCTACCGCCGCATCCTTTGGGTGGCGCTGCTGGCCAACGCGGCCATGTTCTTGGTCGAGATAGGTGCAGGCCTGCAGGCCGGCTCGCTGTCTCTGCTGGCGGACGCGATCGATTTCGCCGGAGATGCGGCGAACTATGCGGTGTCGCTCGCGGTACTGGCCTCGGCATTGGCGTGGCGGGCCCGCGCCGCTGTGCTCAAGGCCGTCAGCATGATGGGCTTTGGCATGTACGTGCTGGGACACGCCTTGTGGTCGCTCTGGAGTGGGGCGACGCCCGAGCCGCTGACGATGGGTGTGGTGGCCATGCTCGCGCTGGCGGTCAACGTCGGCGTCGCCTGGACGCTCTACGCTTTCCGTGAAGGTGACGCCAACATGCGCAGCGTGTGGCTGTGCTCGCGTAACGACGCCGTGGGGAACATTGCCGTGATGCTGGCCGCGCTGGGCGTGTTCGGCACTGGAAGCGCATGGCCTGACCTGCTGGTGGCCAGCCTGATGGCCGCGCTGGCCCTTCACGGCGGGCTGAGCGTGTTGCGCCAGGCGCGTAGAGAACTCAAGGATGGATCAGAGGAGGACAACAGCCATGGCCACGCCCACTGACACCGAGCGGCCAGGCGACCCTCGGCTGGACCGCAGGACCTACACAACGCTCATCGCACATGCCATGGAGAGCCCCTCGGCAGGTCAAACCTGGCTGTGGCTGGAGGCTGCGCACGTGGTGGGGCAGCGTCACCTGGTGCCGCACCTCCAAACCCATTGGTTGATGTTGCGGCTGGCACTGCGCACCCGCGACTGGCCGGAGGCGGCGGGCCAAGCGTTTCGCCTGGCACTTGTGCCGCTGGGACATCTCTCCGGCCGATTGCCCCTGGGTAACCCCGGACGGTCCACCGCGAGTGCCTTCGCGCCCATGCCCGTGCGCCCCGAGCTGCTGGAGCTCATTCGCCAGGCGCGTGGTGCTTGAATCCGTACCGAGCCTAAAATTCCGCCGGTGCGCACTTGGTTGGTCATGCTTCTGTTGATGTTGCTGCCGCTGCAGTTTTCTGCGGCGGCCGAGACTGTCTATTGCCAGCACGAGTCACAGACCTGCACAGTCCACCCGGGGCATCACACGCACCGGCATGCGGTTGACGCGGACAAGGGCGCCAAGGGCTCCGCCCAGGCAGCAGGGGACCTTGACTGCGGCACGTGCCATAGCGCATGCACTGCCATGTCGGCCGAGGCGCCCGCCAGGTTGCCGATCTCGCACGACGCTGCTTTCGAGCTTTCTGCTCAAGCAGAACGTGCGCCCCCTTGGCAAGAACGCCCCTACCGCCCGCAGTGGAAGCCCCCGGCCGGTCCGGGGTTGACGCGCAGCGCCTGATCGTCATCGGGGCGCGAGCGTCCCTCCCGAACCGGTTCCGCTTTCGACCCGCGCATCACGGCGGGTTGACCAAGACCGTTTCTGGAAGGAATCTCGCAATGAATGTTCGCTGGACGCAGCGAAACCCACAGTGGACCTGGCTTCTTCTGGCCTGGGTGGTGGCGCTCCTGGCCACATTGAGCGCGCTGTTCCTGGGCGAAGTCATGGGCATGACGCCTTGTCTGCTCTGCTGGTACCAGCGCATCCTGATGTTCCCGCTCGCCCTCATCCTGGGCATGGCGAGCTTCAGCGAAGACCGCCGCGGGGCGATCTATGCCTTGCCGCTGGCGCTCGCAGGCGTGGGTGCATCGGCCTACCACACGGCCCTGATTGCCGGTTGGGTCCCTCAGTGGTGGATCCCTTGCGGAGCCGGTCCGTCCTGCAGCGACCAGAGCCTTGAAATCTTCTTCGGCATACAGATCCCCTGGCTGTCGCTGCTGGCCTTCGCGGCCGTGGCCACATTCCTGATTGTTTTTTTGAGGAAGACCCCTGCATGAACGCCAAAAAATTTACCGTTGTCGGCGTGTTGGCCATCGTGGCCGCCTTCTTCTTTTTCGGCATGGACGCCTACAAGAGCCGTGTTCAGACCGCGCAGGACGAACAGGTCAGGGCCGAGCAAGTGCGGCTTGTCCGCATGCACTCGCCCGTCTTCGGTTCGCAGAACGCGCCGGTCACCATCGTGGAGTTTTTCGACCCGGCGTGTGAAACCTGCCGCGCTTTCTATCCCATCGTCAAGGACCTGATGGCGAAGTACCCAAGCGACGTGAAGCTGGTTATTCGATACGCCCCGTTCCATCAGGGCTCGGACCAGGTGGTCAAGCTGCTGGAGGCGGCCAGGCGGCAAGGCAAGTACCAGCCGGTGCTGGAGGCTGTGCTCGAGGCGCAACCCACGTGGGCGGACCACGGCCAACCCAACCCCAGCCTGGCCTTCAAGATTGCCGAGCGGGCCGGCCTTGACCTTCCGCGCGCCATTGAAGACGCCCAGAAGCCGGAGGTTCAGGCCGTTCTTCAGCAGGACATCGAAGATCTGACTGCTCTGCAAGTCACCAAGACGCCCACCTTCTTCGTCAATGGGCGCAGCCTCCCCAGCTTCGGGCCTGATCAGCTGGCGTCGCTGATTGCCGAGGAAGTGGCGAAGGCACGGAAATGAAGCTTCCCTTCGTGAAGCATTCCGTCAGCGCCTCATCGAAGCCCGGACTTCAGCGGCGCCGATGCCTTGTTGCGGGTGCCCTCGTTCTCATGAGCAGTCTCGCCGTGTCGGCGTGCTCGCCCCCCGCCCCCACATTCCACAGCACGGACATCACTGGCGCCGAGTTCGCCAAGCAGTTGAACTTGACTGATCACAACGGCATCGTTCGCTCGTTGGCGGATTTCAGGGGCAAGGTGACCGTCGTGTTCTTCGGCTTTACGCAGTGCCCTGACGTGTGCCCTACGTCCATGAGCACCTTGACGGAGGTGAAGCGCCTGATGGGCGCGCAGGGTGATCGTTTGCAGGTTCTTTTCATCACGATCGACCCCGAGCGCGACACCCAAGCTCTGCTCCAAGCGTACATGGCCAGCTTCGATCCGGCATTTCTCGCGCTCAGGCCGGAGCCCTCCGAGCTTCAGGCCGTGGCCGAGAGCTTCAAGGCGTACTACAAAAAAGTGGATGGCGCCACGCCAACGTCCTACTCCATGGACCATTCCGCGGGGAAGTACATCTTCGACACGGAGGGCCGGGTACGGCTCTTTTCATCCTACGGCACCGAGGCTCAGGTGATTGCCCAGGATCTGCTCACCTTGCTCAAGGCCTCTAGCGGCTGAACTTCGCGCCTGCTGCGGCCGAGCCGAGCTCGACAACGGGAGGTTGCATTGAGCCGCTTGCTCCCTGGCCTAGTCATGATGTCTCGACACGGCCCGCGCACGGGGTCAATGCTCAGCACTGTCACACAGGTCATTTTCTGGCGGCGCGCGTGAACGTTTTTGGTGCTTTAGGTTCTTGTTAAGGGCCGTGGTCCACTTCGGGCCGTCAATGGAATTGGGTGCTCATGAAGCTGCTGGTGATAGAAGACGAGATCAAGCTTGCCGACTACGTTCGCAAGGGCTTGCAAGAAGAAGGTTATGCGGTCGATATCGCCTACAACGGCATCGACGGACTGTATCTAGCAATGGAAGTTGACTACGACTTGATCGTTCTGGATGGCATGCTCCCTGGCATCGATGGCCTGGGCTTGCTGGCGGCCTTGCGGCAGAGTAAGCGAACGCCGGTCGTCATGTTGACTGCCCGCGTGAAGGTTGAAGACCGCGTGCGAGGCCTGCAAAGCGGTGCTGACGACTACATTGTGAAACCATTCGCGTTCTCGGAGTTCTCCGCACGCATCCAGGCATTGCTCAGGCGCACCCGTTCATCAATGAAACAGGAGCAGGAAGCTGTTCTTCAGGTGGATGACCTGGAAGTCGATCTTCTGGGACGCAATGCGACACGTCAAGGCCGGAAGATTCTGCTCACGGCGCAGGAGTTCGGGCTCCTGTCCCTGCTATTACGTCGCCAGGGCCAGGTGTTGTCCCGATCAGAGATCGCCGCACAGGTGTGGGACATGAATTTCGACAGTAACACCAACGTGATCGATGCAGCGGTGCGACGTTTGCGCACCAAGGTGGACGCGCCGTTTCCCAAGCCTCTGATCCACACGGTACGGGGGATGGGCTATGTATTGGAAGCGCGGGATGCATGAGCCGGTCCCGCGTTAGAACCCTAGGACGGCGCCTTTCCTATTGGCTGGCGTTGCAAAGCCTTTTCGGGCTTTTGATTGTGTGTGGTGCGATCTACGCAGCGACGTCCTACGCATTCAAGAACCATCAAATCGAAGAACTGAACAAGAAAAAGGCCCTGATTGGACATTTCGCTTCTGAAGCGCGGAACAGCAGCGACGAAGCCATGCTCCGGCACAAACTGAGCGACTTCATGGTGGGGCACTCCGACTTCGGCCTGTCTGTGCGAAGCTCAGAAGGAGCAGCGTTCTTCGAGGTGTTGCTGCCAACGACGAGCCTGTCAGTAATTTTGTGTGCGAGGC